>Ga0316204_10000227_pt1 | contig 231636 bp, 216 predicted proteins | sample 6monrhotite_MG_2_FD_205661 | JGI IMG/M metagenome (GOLD analysis project Ga0316204, IMG submission 205661) | Microbial mat bacterial communities from mineral coupon in-situ incubated in ocean water Damariscotta River, Maine, United States -... | ecosystem: Environmental > Aquatic > Marine >...
AAATGGCGCAAACTCGACGGTAAAAACCGCCTCCCCGAAATCATCAAAGGGGTTGAGTTCAAGGACGGGATCAAGCAACTTCAAAATGCCGCATGATTACGCCATCACCAACTTTCGGGCATAGCTCAGTGGGCTGCTTGAATTTCACATGCCCGTTCGAATTTGGTATTTTTGATCATGATCTCTCCAGACATGAAAAAGGGCCTGCCCAGTGGACAGACCCAGATGAATTTTTTGGCGCAAACTCGTAAGATAAATCTCTAGGAAGATGCGCCGAATGTTTTGACAGCTACTCCTCCGGGACTGAGCCGGAGAATTTTGTTCCAACCCAAGAAGAAGGTTTTTCTGTCTACAGACGAAGGGATAAGCCGTTTTCTATGAAAAACCGGGACAAACACTGATGTGCGCCCCGGTCCAAAGCCTAACTCATAGTGTTTCTTCGCAGGTGCCGTGGTAAAGCCACGCCTTTTGGATTTGAGAACCACCACCAAATGAGCCGTGGTGTATGACTAGAGAACCAATCCCCGACTGATGGAAGGTCAGCATGCGTGTTCGACCCATGTAAGGCCCTTGGCTCGGCAAATGTAAAAACACTCTAAAACCGGGTCGGTTAAATCGCCGCATAGTGCCCAAATCATACCAGAGACCATCTGCGTAGCGACGCTCTAAGCGCAGCACACCGTTTACGTCACGAACCCGGAACCCGTGATCGGCAAGTCGATCATTGCCGTTGATCGTTGACAAAGTGTGAAATGAGCAAACGACGTCGGCAAGGCTACCCTGCCCAACGCAAACAAGCGTTGCCACAAGAAGTGCTTTTCGGATGCGAGCAATCATGCTGCGTTCTCCAAACCTACAGCATTCAATGTCGCCACGATGTCATCGGTCTGCAAATGTGTGTATCGCATCAACATCCGCAAATCCCGGTGGCCGCTGATCATTTGCACCTGCGCAAGGGACAATCCACTTTCCACAAACCGGGAAACTGCTTCATGCCGGATGTCGTGGAAGGTCAGATCGACCACGCCCGCACGTTGACGCAATCTTTCGAATGCCAAACGAACAGCATTCCCGGACAAGGGTATACATTTGTCAGTCTGGTGCGGCAATTCGGTCAATACACGAACCGCCGCTGGGCTGAGTGGAACAGTCCGGGCACGACCGTTCTTTGTTTGTGGCAAGAACACCGTTCGTCGATCTAGTTCGATGTGTTTCCACTGCATTGACAGCAACTCGCCACGCCGCATCCCAGTAGCCAGTGCCAAGGCCAGCAACGGCTTCATCAATGGCGTGCGGGCATCATTCACTGCACCAAGCAGAGCTTGCCATTCCGTGGATTGCAATCGTCTTTCCCGCTTGTTGTCAATGCGCGGCCTGCGCACTTGTTTTACCGGGTTTCCATCCTTTAACCGTTGACCCCAGTCAGCGCATGCGATGTCGATTGCGTGCTGCATCCAACCAAGTTCACGCACCACTGTTGCCGGTTTCATAAGTTGAAGCCTGCGATCACGATGTGCCACAAAGTCTGTGTTCGTCAGCTTGTCGATGCGCTTAGCTGCCAACTCGGGACATGACCGCATGAAGCCGTTGATCGCGTAGGTTTCATTCTCAGCACATCTCTTCAAGCTTGTGATAGCGTCCCGGTACCGGGTTAGCACTTCGCCAAACGACATTGGCTCAATCGCATCAACTGGCTTCAAAACGCCGCGCTCAGCTTGAATTTCTGTTTGTCGCGCCCAACTCACCGCATCCGCACGCTTTGAAAAGGATTGTGACCGCGATCTTCCATCCTTACGCACTGTAGCTTGCCACTTACCACTTGGTCTCTTGTTCACTGTCGCCATGGTCTGCATTTCCTTGTGTTGCAGACATCCTTTGGACCTAAGTGCAGCGGAGGCGCAGCGGACACAGAAACAGGCAACGCAATGGCAACCATGCTATCTATGTAAGTGCTTGATACTATGTGCAGATTTATGGTGGGTCGTGAGAGGCTCGAACTCCCGACATCTTCGGTGTAAACGAAGCGCTCTACCAACTGAGCTAACGACCCGGAACCGGGGTTGTCTTAGCGTTGAGCGCAGGGCCTTTGCAAGAGGGAAATGTGGTTCTTTTGCGGGTTTTTGCTTCTTTGACGTCAGCAGACGGGTGGCGAAAACAAACCGGGTCTGCCACCGCCCCCGAACGGAATGATACCATCGGGGACGGGGCCTGCGTTTTGATTAATGCGCGAGGTTTTGACCCGGCTCGACGCTGCCTTTGGCCAGTGCGGCGGCAGCGGCCTCTTCGGCGGCTTCGTCCCAGTCGACCGGGGTTGGGGTTGCGACAAGTGCATGTTCCAGAACGGTTTTTACGTCCGATACTGGAATGATCGTCAGCCCATCCTTGACGTTATTCGGGATGTCCGCGAGATCCTTCTGGTTTTCCGCCGGGATAAGTACCGTCTTGATTCCGCCGCGCAGGGCTGCCAACAGTTTTTCCTTCAGACCACCGATGGGCAGGACATTGCCGCGCAACGTCACCTCGCCGGTCATGGCGATGTCTTTCTTGACCGCAATGCCCGTCAGCACCGACACGATGGAGGTCACCATCGCGATGCCCGCACTTGGACCATCTTTGGGCGTCGCGCCTTCGGGGACGTGGACGTGGATGTCGATCTTTTCGAACTGCGGAGGTTTCACCCCGATTTCCGGCGAGATCGAGCGCACGTAGCTTGACGCGGCCTCGATGCTTTCCTTCATCACATCGCCAAGCTTGCCGGTGGTTTTCATCCGACCTTTGCCCGGCAGTTTCAGCGCCTCGATCGACAACAGATCGCCGCCAACAGAAGTCCAGGCAAGACCGGTCACAACGCCAACCACGTCCTCTTCTTCAGCGAGGCCGTATTTGAAGCGTTTGACGCCCAGAAAATCCTCCAGATTTTCGCGCGTTACCTTAACGGTTTTGGCCTTGCCCTTGACGATTTCGGTCACAGCCTTGCGGCAGAGTTTGGCGAGTTCGCGTTCAAGGTTCCGCACGCCCGCTTCGCGGGTATAGGTGCGGATGATCTCCGACAGGGCGTCTTCTTCGAGCTTGAATTCGCCCTTTTTCAGACCATGGCCCTTGAGTTGCTTGGGCAGCAGATACTGCTTGGCAATCTCGCGTTTTTCGTCCTCGGTGTAGCCGGCAAGCGAAATAATCTCCATCCGGTCCAGCAATGGCCCCGGCATGTTGTAGGAGTTCGCCGTGGTCAGGAACATCACGTTGGAGAGGTCATATTCGACCTCCAGATAATGATCCGTGAAGGTGGAATTTTGTTCCGGATCAAGCACTTCGAGCATCGCGGAGGCCGGGTCGCCACGAAAATCCTGACCCATCTTGTCGATCTCGTCCAGAAGGATCAGCGGGTTGGTTGATTTCGCCTTTTTCATCGACTGGATGATTTTACCGGGCATGGAGCCGATATAGGTCCGCCGGTGGCCGCGAATTTCAGACTCGTCGCGCACACCGCCAAGGGAGATGCGGATAAACTCGCGCCCCGTGGCTTTGGCGACCGATTTGCCGAGCGAGGTTTTCCCAACGCCGGGAGGTCCAACAAGGCACAAGATCGGGCCTTTCAGTTTGGCCGAACGCTGTTGCACGGCGAGATATTCAACGATCCGTTCCTTAACCTTTTCAAGGCCATAGTGATCGTTGTCGAGCACCTCTTGTGCACGATTGAGATCTTTTTTGACGCGGGTTTTCTTGCCCCATGGCACCGCCAGCATCCAGTCGAGGTAATTGCGCACGACTGTACTTTCGGCGGACATGGGCGACATGGATTTCAGCTTTTTCAGCTCGGCTTCGGTCTTTTCCAGGGCCTCCTTGGAGAGCTTGGTGGCAGCGATTTTTTCTTCGTATTCGCGCACCTCGTCCTGGCCGTTGTCCCCGTCGCCAAGTTCCTTCTGGATCGCTTTCATCTGCTCGTTCAGATAGTATTCACGCTGGGTGCGTTCCATCTGGGTTTTGACGCGGGATTTGATCTTTTTCTCGACCTTGAGGACGGACATTTCGCCCTGCATCAGGCCCAAAATCCGCTCCAGCCGTTCGGCCACGTCCAAAGTTTCCAGAAGGTTCTGCTTTTCCTCAACCGCAACTGCGAGATGCCCGGCAACGGTATCGGCCAGCTTTTCCGGCTCTGCCATGTCGCCGACGGCCGCAAGGGCCTCTTCGGGGACGTTTTTGTTCAGTTTGGCGTAGCGTTCAAACTCGGTGGCGACCGAGCGGGTCAGTGCCTCCAGCGCCAGCGGATCGCCGGGGATTTCTTCCAGCGGTTCCGCCGTGGCCTCGAAAAACTCGTCGTTTTCGATGAACTCCACGATGCGCACCCGCTCGCGCCCTTCGACCAGCACTTTGACAGTGCCATCGGGCAGTTTCAGCAGTTGCAGGACCGAGGCGAGAACCCCTGTTTTGTAAATCCCATCCACGTCCGGTTCGTCTTCGGTCGGGTCCATCTGGCTCGACAGCAGGATTTCCTTTTCCTCGCCCATGACCTCTTCCAATGCGCGGACGGATTTTTCCCGGCCGACAAACAGCGGCACGATCATATGGGGGAAAACCACGACTTCGCGCAGGGTCAGCACAGGATGGGTGGTTCTGCTCGATTCAGTCATTCTATTTCCTTGTCAGCAAGATGACTTTGCCCCGGCTTTGGCGGCGGCGTTCGGCCATCTTCGTTTCTTTGACTACCAGTTGGGAAACCTGTGACAAACTGTCAAGGCAAGGCCCACGACTCAGTTGCTTCATTGTGCCGTTTGATCGGGGCAACAGCAAGGCGGCGGGGGTGTCTTGTTTGGGGCGAATTGCTGCATTTCATCGCCGTGAGCTTGGTAATTTGCGCAAAACTCACGGTATTGTTGCCAAAAGTCGCGAAAATGATGGATCGCCGTCGGGCAATGTCGGGCTGCTGTCAGAGCCGTGACGTGGTGGTTTTTCCCTCAGCGTTTAAATCAGAGGCACATCACGGCGGAAAGGAAACTGCCCCATGAACTTGCAGAAATTATGTCTCGATAAAGGTTGGTCGCAGGAACACAGGAACTCATTTTGGACCGGTGACAGGACGAAGCGATTGTCTGTGTTGAAAACCTTAGCGGCGTCTATGTGCTAACCATCTGACTGGTTGGCTTGGCCTTGCATCAACTCACATTATACGATGCTTCACGGGTTGAACAGGGATTGGGAAAACCGCTCGATCAAGCGCCGCCTCAAGGAACAAGGCGCACTTCCTGCTGATTTCTCCTTTTTGAAATACTCGAAAGAAACGCATTTCCCGCGGGAATGCACCGGGCCCAAAGGGAAGCTGATCAAAGATCAGGTTTCCGCGGGAGCGCCCCTTTGCCTTAGATCGGCTCCATATCGCCAACAGCACACCGGGCATGAAAGCGGGCGACAAATTCCGGCAGGGTCTCGGTTGCAATGGCTGCCCTCAGGCCCGCCATCAGCTCCTGATAATAATGCAGATTGTGCCAGGTCATCAGCATCGAACAGATGATTTCCTGCGCTTTGAACGTATGATGCAAATAGGCCCGCGAGTAGTTCGAACAGGCGGGGCACGAGCACTCCGGATCAAGCGGACGCGGATCGTCGCGGTGCCGCGCGTTCTTGATATTAACCGCCCCAAACCGCGTCAACGCCTGCCCCGTGCGGCCAGAGCGCGAGGGCAAAACGCAGTCGAACATATCAACGCCACGCTCTACTGCGCCCACGATGTCATCGGGTTTGCCGACGCCCATCAGATAGCGCGGTTTGTCTTCGGGCAATTGGCCGGGCGCATAATCCAGACAGGAAAACATCGCCGCCTGCCCCTCGCCCACGGCCAGACCGCCGATAGCATAGCCATCAAAGCCGATCTTTGTTAACTCTGCCGCGCTCTCACCGCGCAAATCCTGCTCCAAACCGCCTTGCTGGATGCCAAAAAGCGCATGTCCGGGCCGATCCCCAAAAGCCTCGCGCGACCGCGCCGCCCAACGCATGGATAGGCGCATACTTTCCTCGATGCGTTTGCGATCCGCAGGGAGTGCGGGACATTCGTCGAAACACATCACGATGTCCGAGCCCAAAGCGCGCTGAATTTCCATCGAGCTTTCAGGTGACAAATGATGCACCGAGCCGTCGACATGGCTTTTGAACGACACGCCGTCCTCGGTCAGCTTGCGCAAATCCGCCAGGCTCATCACCTGAAAACCGCCGCTATCGGTCAGGATCGGACGTTCCCAATTCATGAATTTGTGCAAACCACCCAAACGTTCCATCCGTTCAGCGCCGGGGCGCAGCATCAGATGATAGGTGTTGCCAAGCAGAATGTCGGCGCCGGTTGCACGCACGCTTTCAGGCATCATCGCCTTGACGGTCGCCGCCGTGCCAACGGGCATGAAGGCTGGCGTTCTTATTTCGCCGCGTGGGGTTGCGATGACGCCGCTGCGGGCACGATCCTGTCGGGCATGGATTTGGAAAGAGAAACGATCTGTCATACCGCGCCATTTACCCACCACGCGACCTTTTGCCCAGAGGCAATGGCATCACTGGACGCGGCGACTTCTAATCCTTATATGTTCACTCAGGAATAGATTGGAAGACTGATGGACACGCAAACCCAACCCATGGAAGGCGCACCGCTGATTGCCCCCTCCTCGACGGATCACCCGCTTTACGATGCAATCGTAGAGGCTTGCCGCACGGTGCATGACCCTGAAATCCCGGTCAATATCTACGATCTGGGCCTGATTTACACGATTGTCATCACTGATGATGGCCATGTTGAGATTGCGATGTCGCTGACCGCGCCGGGCTGTCCGGTGGCTGGTGAAATGCCCGGTTGGGTCGCGGATGCGGTGCTTGGCGTGCCTGGTGTTGCGACTACCAACGTTGAACTGGTCTGGGAGCCACAATGGGGCATGGATATGATGTCCGATGAAGCCCGCCTTGAGCTTGGCTTTATGTAAAAAACACCCGGAATTGGGTGTAAATGCGCTAAGACATTCGAGTGAGGGCACTGGATGGGTTTAACGTCTTTTCCAGCGGGCCTGAGCCAGAGGGCTTGAGGATGATCTGATCGCAACTTATGTTGCCTCTAGAACAGGAGTGCGTTTCAAGATGTTTGGCATACCCGGAAAACAGGCGGTCACGATGACCCCAAAGGCCGCCGCGCAAATTGCCGGTCTGATGACCAAGGGCGGCTCGAAAGGGCTGCGCATCGGCGTCAAGAAAGGCGGCTGTGCGGGCATGGAATATACCATGGATTACGTCTCTGACATCGACCCTAACGACGAGGTCGTCGAACAGGATGGCGCACGGGTGATGATTGCCCCGATGGCGCAGATGTTTTTGTTCGGCACCGAGATTGATTACGAAGTGTCGCTGCTCGAAGCTGGCTTCAAGTTCCGCAATCCCAATGTGTCGGAAGCCTGTGGCTGCGGCGAATCGATCAAATTCGACGAAGAATTGTTCGCAAAGCCGTGAGCATTTCCGACGCCGACATCGCCTTTACGCTGGAACTGTTCGAGGCGGTCCCGAACCTCACGAAACGCAAGATGATGGGCGGCGCGGTGTTTTATTCCGACGGGCAGGTCTTTGCGCTGACCTCTTCATCGGGGCAGATATACCTCAAGGCCAGTGGTGCCTTTGCCGAGGAACTGGCGGCTGAAGGCGCGGAAATCTTTACCATGACCAACAAGGACGGCTCCACCGGGTCGATGGGCTATTGGACCCTGCCCGACGCCGCACTTGATGCCCCGGAGGAGGCCACACGCTGGGCATTGCGCGGCTTGTCATTCTTGCAGGAGGGCGGCTGATGCGGCGGAAAATGGCGGCGGGAAACTGGAAGATGAACGGGCTGCGGTCAGCTTTGGCCGAAGTCGAAGCTCTGGCCGCCGCGCATCCCAACCCCAGCGCCGAAATTGTCCTTTGCCCGCCCGCAACGCTGATCCGCACAATCGCAAAAACCTGCAAAAACAACGCGATAACCATCGGGGCTCAGGATTGTCACGAAAACGAAAGTGGTGCGCACACCGGTGATATCGCCGCCTCCATGCTGGCAGATGCGGGCGCTGAATATGTCATCCTCGGCCATTCCGAACGCCGCGAGGCATATGGCGAAAGCAACGAATTGGTGCGCAACAAAGCCAGTGCGGCACTTGCCGCCGGGTTGAAGGTCATCATCTGTGTCGGTGAAAGCCGGAGCGAACGCGAGGCGGCCAATACGCTTGATATAATCGGCGGGCAAACCGCGGGTTCAATTCCCGATGCGGTTACCGGCGAAAATCTGGTAGTCGCCTATGAGCCGATCTGGGCCATCGGCACCGGTCTGGTACCAAGCCTGAATGACATTGGCGAGGCGCATGGTTTTATTCGCTCGCGGCTGGAACGCCGCTTTGGCCCTGGTGTCGGGCGCTCGGTGCGAATCCTTTATGGTGGCTCGATGAAGCCGGAAAATGTCGCTGAAATCGGTCGGGTGCCGCATGTGGACGGCGGACTGGTGGGCGGTGCTTCGCTAAAAGCCGCCGATTTTACAAAGATAATCGAGGCGCTGTCAGAACTTTGAAGGCCCTGGCCCGATGGTTTTGCCAGCCAGCTGAGTTTTCACTTTAAAAACGGTTCGGCCCTTCCGATGGTCTCACCGGAAGGGCCGTTGCTAAGCAATTTGAACCCTTCCCGATCCAGCCCCCAGACCGAGCCGACAAGCGTTCTGTTTTGCCAAGCCGGTGTCGATGGAATCAGTCGGCCAGCACACGCTCGCGGACCAGAATTTCCAGGTCGTAGTGCATTCCGCTAGCGAAAAACACGACGGTGACGACGCCGGCTAAAGCGAACAGCTCTAACATCATCGGCAGCATCCTCGATTCGGACTTGTGGTCACAGTCTTACCACAATTCGTCAACTTTTTGCCAAATTTGAATTAAGGCCGCGGATATTTCAAATCCACCATATATCTTGCGGTAGCGCTTGGTTTTGCTACATTTTCTGCACGTAAAACCAGCCCGCTGCCAGCGCCGCTGTCGCTGCGCACAGCTTATCCACAGGATTTCCACCGTCCTGTCCAATTGCGCCGCAGCGCTATTCCTGAGATACCACTGAACAACCCCAAAAGAGGCCGAAATGAACGGATTCCCAGCACGTCAGGACGAGCAGCCCAGCAATACCGTCGAAATTGCGTCCCTGCCCCATAATATCGAGGCAGAGCAGGCGCTTTTGGGCGCACTTCTGGTAAATAACGACGTCTATGATCGCGTCGCGAGCCTTGTGCAGGCGCGGCATTTTTATGATCCCGTGCATGGGCGGATTTTCGAGATCGCTGAACAGCGCATCCAGAAAAACGCGCTGGCCTCGCCAGTGACGCTCAAAGCCTTTATGGAGGATGATCCGGGCCTTGCGGAACTTGGTGGCCCAGCCTACCTCGCACGAATCGCGGGCGCGGCCATATCGGTTTTTGCGGCGCGGGATTACGCGCAGATGATCTACGATCTGGCGATCCGGCGTGATCTGATTGCGATTGGCCAGGAAATCAGCGGCAAGGCGGCGCGGGTTGATGTCGCTTCTGAGCCGAAAGATCAGATCGTCGAGGCGGAACAACAGCTTTATTCGCTGGGCGAACAGGGTGGTGCCGAAAGCGGATTTCAGTCGTTCTTGAAGGCCGTCACAGATGCGGTGCAGGTCGCCAATGCCGCCTATATGCGCGACGGCGGCATGGCCGGTGTTTCGACCGGGCTGGATGATATGGACAAGAAACTAGGCGGATTGCACAAGTCGGATTTGCTGATCCTTGCGGGGCGGCCTTCGATGGGTAAAACCTCACTTGCGACCAACATCGCCTATAACATTGCCAAAGCCTACAAGAAGGGCAAATTGCCCGATGGAACCGAAGGCGCGGTAGAAGGCGGTGTCGTTGGATTTTACTCGCTTGAGATGTCTGCGGAGCAATTGGCGGCGCGGATCCTCTCGGAAGCTTCCGAGGTGCCATCCGAGCAAATTCGCCGTGGCGACATGACTGAAACCGAGTTTCGCCGCTTTGTCGAGGCGGCGAAAGCCCTTGAAAACTCTCCACTTTTTATCGACGACACCCCGGCGCTGCCGATCAGCCAACTGTCAGCACGGGCAAGGCGTCTGAAGCGGACGCATGGGTTGGATGTGCTGATTGTGGACTACCTTCAACTCGTGCGCGGCACGGGGCGTTCGGAAAATCGGGTTAATGAAATCTCTGAAATCACCATGGGTCTGAAAGCCATCGCCAAGGAGTTGGAAATCCCGGTCATTGCCCTTTCGCAGTTGTCGCGTCAGGTGGAAAACCGCGAGGACAAACGCCCGCAATTGTCGGATTTGCGCGAATCCGGCTCCATCGAGCAGGACGCGGATGTGGTGATGTTTGTGTTCCGCGAGGAATACTACAAGGAACGCGAAAAACCCGGCGATCATGACGTTGAGGCGATGATGAAATGGCAGGAGGAAATGGAGCACCTCCATGGCCGCGCGGAAGTTATCATCGGCAAGCAGCGCCATGGCCCGATCGGCACGGTTGAGTTGAGCTTTGAGGGTCGTTTCACACGCTTTGGCAATCTGGTGCGGGCCTATCAGCAATCCATCGAAACCGGGTTCTAAGGGGTTTTGCGTGGCAGGTATTCCGGTTCTGAACGGGTCTGATCTCTGGGAGAACCCGGGAAAATTTGCCGCCGATTTTCACGCTGCCTACAGTACATTCGGCTTTGCCTATCTGGAAAACCACCGCGTCGGGCAGAGCCTGATCGACGCGGTTTTTGCGGCCAATGTCGCGTTTCACGAATTGCCACAGGCGCAAAAACAAGCGATCGAGCTGGACGCCAATCACCGTGGTTTCATTCGGATCAACAGCTCCATCGACGTAAACTCGGCGCATGAAACGATCACCAAACCCAATCAAAGCGAAAGCTTCATGGCGATGCGCGAGGAGGCGATTGATCCCGCACGCTATCTTTCGGGGCCGAACAGATGGCCGGAACTGCCGGGATTTCGTGATACGTTGCAAAGCTACATGATGGAGATGGAGGCGCTGGCGGATCGGCTTTTTGCCGTGGCGATGACATCGCTTGGGGCGGAAATGCCGCAAGATTTCGCACCGGCGACGCTGTGGTTGCGGCTGTTGTATTATCCAAAACGCGCGGCAGATGCGCCGGGCGATCTTTACGGCTCGGCCCCGCATAATGATTTTGGCTGTCTGACGTTGCTGGCACAGGATGATGCCGGCGGATTGCAGGTCAAGGCAAAGGGTGGTGGCTGGATTGATGTGCCGCCGCGTGAAGGTGCTTTTGTGGTGAACGTGGGCGACATGCTGCACCGCTATTCCAACGGGATTTTGCGCTCCACCCCGCATCGGGTGATCAATCGTTCGGGTCGTGCGCGCTATTCTGTGCCGTTTTTCTACGATCCCTCGACGGCGGCAAGGGTCGCCCCCCTGCCCGGCACCGGTGCACCGCGATTTCTGCCGCAGCATTTTGGTGACTTTCTCAGGCGCGAACTCGGTGACGCCTATGCGCAACACCAGAACGCCGAGGGGCTTGACCTTTGAGGTCAGAAGTGGCCCCTAGCGGGTCAGGAGAAAGTGCCGATGACCGCTGCGACGTTAACCATTGATCTCGACGCGATCCGCGCCAATTGGCGGGCGTTGGATGCGCTGTCTGCCAATCGCGTGGAAACTGCCGCCGTGGTCAAAGCCTTTGGCTACGGCCTTGATTCTGCTCGTGTCGCCGGGGCTTTGGCGAGCGAGGGCACGAACACGTTTTTTGTCGCCACGGTTGAAGAAGGGGCGCGGGTTCAGGCCGCGGCGCCGGGCGCGGATGTCTTTGTTTTCACCGGTTTGATGCAGGCCGACGTGGCGGATTATCTGGAAACCGGGTTGATCCCTTTGCTGAATTCGCCCGAACAGACGGAGAATTTTCTGCGCGAGGCCCCTGACCTCAGATTTGGTATCCAGCTTGATACCGGCATGAACCGGCTGGGGTTGGAGGCTGACGAGTTGCTTCGTGCGCGTGCCTTGCTGGGTGACGCGACCCCCTCGTTGGTGATGTCGCATCTTGCCTGCGCGGATGAACCGGATCATCCACAAAACGCCTCGCAATTGGCGGAGTTTCAGCGCTTGACGCAAGGCTGGGACGTGCGCAGGTCCCTTGCGGCAACGGGTGGCACGCTGATGGGGGCGGGCTACCACTTTGACCTCTGCCGACCGGGTGTGGGCCTTTACGGCGGGTTGCCTTTTGCAGAGGCTAAACCAGTCGTGAAGGTGTCGATCCCAACGGTGCAGGTGCGCGATGTCCACCTTGGCGAAAGTGTCGGTTATAGTGCGGCTTGGGTGGCGACGCGGCCCTCGCGGATTGCGACCCTTGCGGCGGGGTATGCGGATGGGTTGATCCGGGCCATGGGCAAGGGTGTGAAGGTCTGGGCGGGCGATCAATCCGTGCCGGTTGTGGGCCGGGTTTCGATGGATTTGTTAACCGTCGATGTGACGGATTTGCTCGAGGTCCCGGAGGCCTTTGACATCCTTGGACCGCATCAATCCGTCGATGATCTGGGCGATGCTGCGGGCACGATTGGATATGAAATTCTGACCTCGCTCGGTGGGCGATACAAACGGGAGTATCTCGGCGCATGAGCCAGGTTTTACACAGCGTTTTTGGCCCGATTGGCCGCTCCACACTGGGGTTATTGGCCGCTATCGGGCGGATTGCGATTTTTGTGATCACAGGGGTTTCCCACATTTTTCGCCCGCCGTTTTACTTTAAAGAGTTCCTGCAACAGATTCTATATATTGGCTATTTCTCGCTTCCTGTTGTGGGCTTAACGGCGCTATTCACCGGCGGGGCTCTGGCCTTGCAGATTTACGCAGGCGGTGCGCGGTTTAATGCGGAAAGTGCGGTGCCCTCCATCGTGGCCATTGGCATGGTGCGTGAACTTGGGCCGGTGCTCGGTGGCTTGATGGTCGCTGGCCGTGTTGCCGCCAGCATCGCCGCAGAGCTTGGAACCATGAAGGTGACGGAACAGATTGACGCGCTGGTGACCCTGTCGACCAACCCGATGAAATACCTCACTGTTCCGCGCGTGGTCGCCGCCACATTAACCATGCCGATCCTTGCCGGGATCGGGGATATTATCGGCATTTTCGGCGGCTACCTCGTTGGGACCACACGGCTGGGGTTCAATGGTGCCGCCTACATCCAGAACACGGTTGATTTTCTGACCTCCTGGGATGTCACATCGGGCCTTTTGAAGGCGGCGGTCTTTGGGTTTATTGTCGCCATGATGGGCTGTTATCACGGCATGAATTCCGGGCGCGGCGCACAGGGCGTGGGCAAGGCGACGACCAATGCGGTTGTCTCCGCCTCGGTCCTGATCCTGACGTTCAACTATATCCTGACAGAGTTGTTTTTCTCCGCATGAGCCAGATGATCACATTCAAAGACGTCCACAAAAGCTTTGGGAACAACCATGTGCTGCGAGGCATCGACCTTGGCGTCGAAAAAGGCTCGTCGATGGTGATTATCGGCGGCTCGGGCACCGGAAAATCGGTGCTGATCAAGACGGTTCTGGGATTGCTAAGTCAGGACAAAGGTCAGATCGAGGTAGACGGCCGGGACGCGCGTGGCGGCGATCGTGATGCTTTTCTGGCGCGGTTCGGGATGCTGTTTCAGGGCGGAGCATTATTTGATTCCATGCCCGTGTGGCAAAACGTGGCTTTCCGCCTGATGCGCGGCTCGTTGAAACGGCCAAGGGATGAGGCCCGCGCCATCGCCATCGAAAAACTCCGCCGAGTTGGGCTGAAAGAACGGGTGGCGGATTTGTTTCCGGCAGAACTCTCTGGCGGTATGCAAAAACGTGTAGGGCTTGCGCGAGCGATCGCCGCCGAGCCCGAGATCATCTTTTTTGACGAGCCGACGACCGGCCTTGACCCCATCATGTCCGGCGTCATTAACGAATTGATCCGCGAAATCGTGGTCGAGATGGGCGCCACCGCCATGACCATCACCCACGACATGTCGTCGGTCCGCGCGATTGCGGATAATGTGGCGATGATCCACGATGGCCTCGTGCAATGGACCGGGCCGGTGGGCGAACTTGACGACAGTGGCGATCCCTATCTGGATCAATTTATCCACGCCCGCGCCGAGGGGCCGATTGAGGCGGTTCGGTGAGCTTGTCGGGCCGTGAACGCAGGCCAGGTCTGCACCTCTCCAGGCAGGTTCAGGTCCGGCGGAGGTGTTTGATATGGCGCTAAAAATCCTCAACCTCTCGCTTCTGATCCTTTTCCCGGTTGCGTGGTTTTCGCCGTTGTTAAAGGCAGGTCTTGGACTGCCGCTTTTTGGTCTGGAGGAAGTTTCGATCCTCTCGGGTCTGCAAGCGCTTTGGGGGTCGGATGTCTACCTCGCGCTGCTGGTTACGTTTTTCGCGCTATTCGCGCCTTACGTAAAAACCATCGGCCTTGCCTTGCTGCATTTCAACCTTGCCAGCCCGAAAATCCTGCCGGGACTTGCCATCCTCGGAAAACTCGCCATGGCGGATATCTTTTTGATTTCTATCTATATTATCCTTGTCAAAGGCATCGGCATCGGCAAGGTGGAGACCGCTTGGGGGCTTTATCTTTTCACCGGATGCGTCATCGCCTCCTTCCTTATTTCATTTGCCTCAAAGGGCCGTCTGAATGGCTAAAACGACCTTCACCTGCAACGACTGCGGCGCGGCCCACAAGAAATGGGCCGGGCGCTGTGATGCCTGCGGTGCGTGGAATTCCATCGTTGAGGAAGCCGCACTTAGTCAGGGACCGGCCAAAAAGTCTTTGGGGGCTGCCAAAGGTAAACGGGTGGAATTGTCCGACCTCAGCGCCAAGGACGCGCCGCTCAAGCGCGACGAAAGCGGGATTGCCGAATTTGACCGGGTGCTCGGCGGGGGCTTGGTGCCCGCCAGCGCCATCCTTGTCGGCGGCGATCCCGGTATCGGCAAATCGACCCTGTTGTTGCAGGCCGCCGCGGCATTCGCGCGGGCCGGTCACGCAGCGCTATATGTCTCGGGCGAGGAAGCTGCCAGCCAGATCAGAATGCGCGCCGAACGCCTTGGTCTAAGCGATGCGCCGGTGAAACTGGCCGCGGAAACCAACCTGCGCGATATTCTGACGACGCTGGATGCAGAACGCCCCAAAATCGCGATCATTGATTCCATTCAGACGATGTGGGCCGATAATGTGGACAGCGCCCCCGGTTCGGTTTCGCAAGTCCGTGCCGCCGCGCACGAACTGACGTCATTCGCAAAACGGCGCGGGATCTCAGTGGTTCTTGTGGGCCATGTGACCAAGGAAGGCCAGATCGCCGGGCCGCGTGTGGTAGAGCATATGGTTGACACGGTGCTTTATTTCGAGGGCGAGCGCGGCCATCAGTTTCGGATATTACGTGCCGTCAAAAACCGCTTTGGCCCGGCGGATGAGATCGGCGTCTTCGAAATGACCGGCGGCGGATTGGCCGAAGTTGCCAACCCTTCCGCGCTGTTTTTGTCAGAACGGGAGAACCCCTCCTCCGGCTCGGTTGTTTTTGCCGGGATCGAGGGAACGCGGCCTGTGTTGGTGGAAATTCAGGCCCTCGTCGCCCCCTCCCCTTTGGCCACGCCGCGCCGCAATGTGGTGGGCTGGGATAGCGGGCGCTTGTCAATGATCCTGGCGGTTCTGGAAAGCCGCTGCGGGATCGGGTTTTCGGGAATGGACGTCTATCTGAACATCGCAGGCGGCATGCGGATTTCCGAACCCGCCGCTGATCTGGCCGTCGCGGCTGCGTTATTGTCCGCACGCCAGGATCACGCATTGGCCGGGGACACGGTGATTTTTGGCGAGATTAGCCTTTCCGGGGCGTTAAGGCCGACAACACAGGCCGAGGCGCGGATTAAAGAGGCCTCCAAGCTCGGTTTTACCTCCGCTTACGTTCCCACAAGCGCCAAATCGCCGGTGGATAAGGATTTTTCGCTGAAAAAACTTTCCGACCTCAACGATTTTATTGTAGAGGTCTTCGGGAACATCGAGGCGTAACAAAAGGCAGGCCTACACATGGATGGATTTACGATTGTCGACGGGGTCGTTGCCGGCGTCATTCTGATCTCGGCGGTGTTGGCGTTTTCGCGCGGCTTCGTGCGCGAAGTTCTGTCAATCGCCGGATGGGTGGTCGCCGCCGCCGTGGCGTTTATCTTTGCACCGCAAGCCGAACCTTTGATGAAGGAAATCCCGGTTGCAGGTGAATTTCTGGCCGATAGCTGTGAATTGAGCATTCTGGCCGCCTTTACGGCTGTTTTTGCGGTGGCTTTGATCGTGGTTTCCGTCTTTACGCCGCTGTTTTCTTCTTTAGTGCAAAAATCCGCCCTTGGGGGGTTTGATCAAGGGCTAGGCTTCCTTTTTGGCGTTTTGCGCGGCGCGGTACTGATCGCGATTGCCTTTGTGCTTTATGACCGGATCGTTCCCACGGGTCAGGGCATTGAAACGGTTGAGATTTCGCGCTCTGCAGGCGTTTTCGAACAAACCAAGGACGTGATTGCCAACCAGATCCCAACCGAAGCTCCGGAATGGATCATTGGCCGCTACGAGGAACTGACACGGTCCTGTTCGCCAAATGCCAGCGAACCGAACGCAACGGATTCCGGCACCTCGGGGACATAAAACTGCATTAGAAGACGCTGATGGGGTGACTTGCCCGATTGCTTCTTTTATGACGACCGGACACCGAGGCAGCCACCGGATGTGATTCCATATGCTGAATAACGCGCGCCCCTTTCTTGCCCATCCTTTTGACGATGATCGCCTGAAAGAGGAATGCGGCGTCTTTGGTGTGAACGGCATCAATGACGCAGCGAATTTTGTCGCCCTTGGTCTGCACGCGCTGCAACATCGCGGACAGGAGGCTGGCGGCATTGTGTCTTACGAGGCCGATACCGGCTTTAACTCGGCGCGGCGCTTTGGCTATGTGCGCGACAATTTCACCAAGGCCGGGCTGATGGAAACCCTGCCCGGCACGCTGGCGATTGGCCATGTGCGCTATTCGACCGCCGGGAGCAAAGGCCAGACCGCGATCCGCGATGTCCAGCCGTTCTTTGGCGAGTTTTCCATGGGTGGTTGCGCGATTGCGCATAACGGCAATATCACCAATGCGGTAGCACTTAGACGCGAGCTGATCGAGCGCGGCTCGATTTTCCAATCCTCGTCCGACAGCGAATGTATCATCCATCTGATGGCGCGTTCGATCCAATCCACCATACCGGAACGGATGAAAGATGCGCTCCGCCGGGTTGAGGGGGCGTTTTCCATCGTCGCAATGACCCGCAGCAAACTGATCGGTGTGCGCGACGCTTTGGGGGTGCGCCCCTTGATGCTGGGCCGCGTGGGCGAGGCCTATGTTCTGTCGTCTGAAACCTGTGCGCTGGATATCATCGGGGCGGAGTTTGTTCGCGAGATTAAACCGGGTGAAATGGTGGTCATTACCGGTGCCAACATCGAAAGCTTTTTCCCGTTCGACCGGCGGCCCTCGCGTGGTTGCATCTTTGAGCATGTCTATTTTTCGCGCCCCGACAGCATTCTGGGCGGCCAATCCGTCTATGAAACACGCCGCCAGATCGGTGTGGAACTGGCGCGTGAAACCCCGGTCGAAGCCGATCTGGTCTGCCCGGTGCCGGACAGCGGCACCCCCGCGGCCATCGGCTATTCCCAGCAGTCGGGCATTCCCTACGCCATGGGGATCATCCGAAATCAATATATGGGTCGCACCTTTATCGAACCAACAGAGCAGATCCGCAACATGGGGGTGCGTCTGAAGCTGAACGTGAACCGGGCGTTGATCCGGGGGAAACGGGTCATTCTGGTCGATGACAGTGTTGTACGCGGCACGACCAGCCGGAAGATAAAGGAAATGATCCTGGATGCGGGGGCCTCTGAGGTGCATTTTCGTATCGCCTCGCCACCAACCGCATGGCCCTGCTTTTATGGGGTCGATACGCCGGACAAGGACAAGCTGCTGGCCAGTCACATGTCGGAAGACGAAATGCGTGATCACCTGGGCGTTGACAGCCTTCGGTTCATCTCGCTCGACGGTCTTTATCGCGCAATCGGCGAGGCCAAGGGGCGCGACGCCAAATGCCCGCAATATTGTGACGCCTGTTTTTCCGGTGAATATCCAGTGATCCCGCGCGACATGATTGATCAGGGTTTTGAAACAAAGGCCGCAGAATGAGCCAGAAATTATCGCTTGTAACCGGCGCATCGCGCGGATTTGGTGGGGCCATGGCCGAGGCGCTGGCCGCCCGGGGTGATCATGTGATTGCGCTGGCGCGGACCGTTGGTGCGCTGGAAGAACTTGATGATCGCATTCAAGCGGCAGGTGGAAAGGCGACATTGGTGCCGCTGGATATTTTGGACACCGAAGGGCTGAAACGCTTGTGCCTTTCGATCTACGACCGCTGGGGCGGGCTTGATCTTTGGCTTCACACAGCGATTTTTGCCGGGCCGTTGGCCCCTGCCGACCACCTGCCGCAAAAAGACTGGGACAAGGCGCTGGCGACAAATATCAGCGCCACAAAGACGCTGATCGAAATGATTGCGCCGCTCTTGCGCCCGCGCAAGGGAACCGCGCTTTTGCCGTTGGAGGATGACCTGACGGGGCAAAAATTCCACGCGGCCCATGCCGCAAGCAAAGCTGCGCAAAACGCGCTCTGGCAGGCTTTTGCCGCCGAACAGAAAAACGCGGGCCTTGCGATCAAAACCATCACACCCGCCCCGATGCCAACGGCGCTGCGGGCCAGGTTTTATCCCGGCGAAAATCGCAGCGGACTTGCTGATCCACGGGATCAAGCAAAAGCAATCCTGAGCAATCTCGGCTAAATTCTTTTTGCTAAAAATATCCCCGCCGGAGGCACAGCTGCCGAAAGGCAGCTGCCCGGCCCAACAAAATCCGATCGTCAGATCGGGCTTTTGGCGGGAGCGCCCCTCCAGACCGGTACTCCCGCCAAAAACGCGACCTTCGGTCAATTTTTGTTGGGCCGGGCGCGTACCCTGACGGGCACGCGAAAATTGAGTATTTGAGGAACAAAGACGTCGGTTTCAGCGCCTGCCTATTTCTGTCCCTGCCAGCGTCCTTCAAGGTGTTTGTTCAGCTTGGTGACCTTCTTTTCCTTCTTATCCTTGTAAGGATTTTTGTCGCTTTGCGAGCGCAGGAAAAGCCGGATCGGGGTGCCGTGGAGGTCAAAGTCCTCGCGCAGGCCGTTCACCAGATAGCGGGTATAACTCGCCGGGACCAGATCGGGGTGCGAGCACATCACCACAAACGAGGGCGGTCGGGTTTTGACTTGCGTCATATAGCGCATACGGATGCGCCGCCCGCCCGGCGCGGGCGGTGGATGGGCCTCCAGCATACCGGTCAGCCAGCGGTTCAGACGGGCGGTTGAAATCCGCACATTCCAGCGCTGATGGGCCAGTCGGATCGCATCATGCAGGCGATCAAGGCCCTTGCCGGTCTTGGCTGAAACCATCACCATCGGGGCCCCACGCAATTGCGGAAGCAATCGTTCAAACATTTCGCGCAGTTCTTTAAGTCGCTCCTGCTTGGCGGTCTCCAGATCCCATTTGTTGACGGCGATGACAACCGCACGCCCTTCGCGTTCCGCCAGATCGGCAATCCGCAAATCCTGTTGTTCAAAAGAGGATTCCACGTCCAGAAGCACAATCACAACTTCGGCAAACCGCACCGCGCGAAGGCCATCGGCCACAGAAAGTTTTTCCAGCTTTTCCTGAACCCGCGCCTTTTTGCGAATGCCGGCGGTGTCGAAAATCCGCACCGGTGTTTCCCCCCAAAGGGTGCGCACCGAGATCGAATCGCGGGTGATCCCGGCTTCGGGTCCGGTCAGCAGGCGGTCTTCGCCGAGGATCTGGTTGACCAAAGTGGATTTGCCCGCATTGGGGCGGCCGACAACGGCGATCTGCAAGGGCTTGCCAGAGGTGATTTCGATCAATCCGCTGTGGTCTTCGTCCTCTGTAATCTCGTCCGAGATTTCCACATCAGTTTGTGGCGTGTGGTCGGTGGCCACCAAACCTTCGGACATTTCCTCAAGCGCGACGGCCAGATCAACCATGCCTTCGCCATGTTCGGCGGAAAGCTGGACCGGTTCACCAAGGCCAAGGCTGTAGGCCTCCAGAAAACCTGCCTCGCCCGCCTTGCCTTCGGCCTTGTTGGCAGCAAGGATCACTTTGGAGGCGCGTTTGCGCAGAATATCGGCAAAAACCTCGTCTGAGGGGGTAACGCCGACACGCGCGTCAATCATGAAGAGGCAGATATCGGCCATATCAACCGCACGTTCCGTCAGGCGGCGCATCCGGCCCTGCAAGCTGTCGTCGGTAACTTCTTCCAGACCGGCGGTATCCACGACCGTGAAGCGCATATTGCCTAGCCGCGCCTCACCTTCGCGCAGATCGCGGGTGACACCGGGCTGATCATCGACCAGCGCCAGCTTTTTGCCGACAAGCCGGTTGAACAGCGTCGATTTGCCGACGTTCGGGCGGCCAACGATGGCAAGGGTAAAACTCATGACGGCTCTCGGGGTTGGGGTCAGAGCGGGGATTTACACCGCTTCGGCCCTACTTGAAAGCGTGCAATTGGCCTTTTTGCGACAAAACGTAAAGCACATTGTCAACAACGACGGGTTGCGAGGCGGCACCGCCGGGGATGTCGACCTCACCAACGAGTGCACCGCTGACCGGATCAAAGCGCCGCAATTTGCCGTCCGAGGAGGCAACGAGCAGATGTCCCCCGGCCAGAATCGGGCCAAAATGCGTATATGCATTGCGGCGTTTCTTTTCCTTGCCGTAGCGTGGCAGGTCTTCGGCCCAGATCACATCGCCGTTGCGGGCATCAAGGCGGATCAACTGACCCTTGTCGGACACCAGAAAGACCGAATTATCAATCGGCAGAACCGGGCTCAGCGAGCCTTCGGTCGCGGTCCAGATCCGTTCGCCGTCGCGCCTTGTCATTGCCGTCAGGCGACCGGCCTGATTTGCAGCGTAGATCCGCGAAGAGGTGACAACCGGATCGCCGGTGATGTCACCGATATTCGAACGCCCTTCGCCCCGCCGTGATCCGGAAACCGCAACCGACCAGATGCGCAAGCCGTTCTTGGTCAACGCCGCGACCAGTTCGCCAGAGGAAAACGGCAGGATCACGTAACGCCCGGCAATCGCCGGTGAGGCACCGCCGAAAATGGCTGCATCAGCGGATGTGCTTTGCTGTTGCCAAAGAACGCGACCATTGGAGGTGCGAATGGCCCAGGCGCGGTTATCGCGCGAAACCACATAGGCCGTGCCACCCGAAATCGTCGGCGCGGCTGTGACCGGTGCATTCAGTTTCTGCGTCCAGCGCTTTGCCCCATCAGTGGCATTAAGCGCCACAAGCTCGCCAAAGCCGGTGCCCGCGTAAATAACGCCCTCATGAAAAGCGAGCGATCCGCCGGATACTTCGCCAGCCTTGTCATTGCCAGGGGTCAGATCCACCGACCAGACCGGCGCACCGATCAGGCTATGGGCCATCACGCGGGAATTGGCATCCATCGTGTAAACCATACCAGCGGCAACAACCGGTTCGGAGGACAGACGGGTGCGCGTGGTATTACCAGTGCCGATATTGGCACTCCAGAGGCGGGTCAGATCAGCGCCCAGAGACAGATGACCGGGATAGTGATCCGGGCCGGACGCCCGTTGCGGCCAGCTGGCCCGGTTCTGGATTTTGGGCAGACGAAGGGCCACGCTGCGGTTTTGAGGCGTATCGGCGTTCGCCCCTTCTTCGACCCCCGCATCAGGGATGGCTTCGGCTAGCGGGGTGCGCACGTCAAAACGCTCACCCTCGAAAATCTCTTCTTTCTTGGCGCAGGCTGACAGCAAAAGAGCCGTGACCAGCGGGGCCAGAAGCAGGGGTCTGTAGGTCAAAGCTTGTCTCATATTGCCCGTCGTTGCCTGATCAGATAGCTCGCAGCGTCGTCTATCCGTTGTCTCCGGCTTCATCATCCTCTGTTGTGGATAACTCACCACCCATCGCCACAATCAACTGTTGCGTCCGCTGGATCAAGCCTTGAGTTGCACCCGGTTCGTCCAAAATCAGCCGCAATACGCCGATTGCCGCGTCATTGTCTCCATATTCGAATAAAGCGATGGCTTTTTGCTCCATCGCAAAGACCCGGAACGGCCCACCTGCGCGGGCTAGCCTGTCCAGCGTTTCCATCCGGCTGGCGCGTTCCTGATCCTTGCCGCGCAGCATCACGGCCTTCAGAGCCGCCAGATCGCGGTAAACCTCGGAGGCGTCAGGCGCGTTTGCCACCTGATCAAGCAGCGCCAAAGCCGCGTCTTTGTCCTTGGCTTCGGTACGCGCCGCAGCGCTCAGCAGGTCGAGATAGACCTTGGCGACCGCATCGTCGGTCTCAACGGCAGCAATCCGGTCTGCCCGCGCCGCGGGGTCTTCGGGCTGCAAGGCGGTCAAAACCGCATCGCCAAGCGCCTGAGCAGCAACCATTTCGCTGGCTTTGCGCCATTCGTTCCATGCCGCGATGCCAATAATCAGCAGAACCGCCACAAGCGGGATCCAGCCGTATTTGCGGATCAATTTATAGAGACGGTCGCGGCGGACCTCTTCGGTGACTTCTTGGATAAAGCTGTCGGATTCGCTCACGGGGGGTTCTCCGGCGGGATTGCGTTAAAACTGCCACCTCTTAGCCTGATCGGCCCACCCATGCCAAGCGCGAAAGGACGGCAATTGGGTCTGAGAAATACTGACCAAGTTCACACAGCGTAGATTTTCGGTGATCCACTCGCTTGTCTTAAAGCGTAAGGAGGACTATCTACGCGCAAACCACCTACCATAGGGTCCGGCGCAAGACCGGGCATCAGGGATTATTGTCGATGAAACTATTTCCAGTGATGACGGCTTTGGCCGTGGCAGTGGCCATCTATTTCGTTTTGTTCCAACGCGATGCGCTGGTTGCCTTTGCCATGGGCGAAGAGCAAAGCGTTGATGCGGTTAAGGTAGCCAAATCCGACGATATTGCCGCAAAACCCCCGGTCAGCGTGTTGGCGTTGAAATCGGTTGAAAAGACCGTTGATAGCGGCATTGTGCTGCGCGGGCGCACCGAGGCTGCCCGCAATATCAACGTGCGCGCGGAAACTTCCGGGCTGGTTGTGTCGGACCCGCTGCGCAAAGGCGCTTTCGTCAACAAGGGCCAGCTGCTTTGCCAATTGGACGCCGGCACCAGACAAGCCGCCTTGGCCGAGGCAAAAGCCCGCCTCGCAGAGGCTGAAATCAACGAAACCGCTGCCTCCAGCCTTGCGGAAAAGGGTTTTGGCTCCGCAACTACGGCGATTGCACGCAAAGCCGCCTTGCAGGCGGCCCAGGCTGGTGTTGAACGCGCCCAGACCGAGATCGAAAAGCTGAAGATCACAGCGCCTTTCAACGGCCTGCTGGAAAGCGACACGGCAGAGCTTGGATCGCTTTTGCAGCCCGGTGGGCTTTGCGGCACGATAATCCAGCTTGATCCAATCAAACTTGTCGGTTTTGTGCCGGAACAGGCTATCGGCAAGATCAACGTCGGTGCCATTGCCGGGGCGCGTCTGGTGGACGGGCAAACCGTCAGGGGCGAGGTGACTTTCCTGTCGCGTTCAGCGGACCCAACGACACGGACCTACCGGGTGGATGTCGAAGTGGCGAACACCGACCTTGCCATTCGTGACGGAGCAACGGCGGAGATTTTCATCGCCTTTTCCGGGCAGAAAGCCCATTTCCTGCCGCAGTCCGCAATGACGCTGGATGATCGCGGGCAATTGGGTATACGCGCAGTGGTGGACGGTGCAGCGCGGTTTTTCCCGGCCGAGATCGTGCGAGACACTTCTGATGGCATCTGGTTGGCCGGATTGCCCGCCGCCCTTGATGTCATCGTTTTGGGTCAGGAATATGTGATTGATGGCCGCCGCGTCAGCGTGACCTATAGGGAGGCCGCTGAATGACCGGTCTTGTCGATTGGGCCGCGTACCGGGCGCGGATGGTCTTTGCCTTTGTGGTGCTGTCACTTGGGGCCGGTTGGATTTCGTACTTTGGGCTGCCAAAGGAAGGCTCCCCCGACATTGATATTCCGGCACTGTTTGTATCAGTCCCCTTCCCCGGCATTTCTGCCGAGGATTCCGAAAAGCTGCTGGTCAAGCCGCTGGAAAGCAAGTTGCGCGATCTTGATGGTCTGAAACGGATGACCGGCACGGCTGCGGAAAACTACGGCGGCGTGGCGCTGGAGTTTGAATTTGGTTGGGACAAATCCTCGATCATCGCTGATGTGCGCGACCGCGTCAGTCAGGCAGAAGCGGATTTTCCCGAAGGGGCGGATCAATACTCCATCAACGAGATCAACTTTTCGCAATTCCCGATCGTCGTTGTCGCCCTGTCCGGGCAAGTACCTGAACGCACATTGTTGCGTGTAGCCAAAGACTTGCAGACCGAAATTGAGTCCCTGACACCGGTTCTGGAAGCGGTTCTTGCCGGGCATCGCGACGAGATGCTGGAGGTGGTGATCGACCCCCTGAAGCTGGAGGCTTACAACGTCACCGCAGGTGAATTGATCAATGTTGTGACCAACAACAACCAATTGATCGCCGCTGGCGAGGTTGAAACCGCGACCGGCACATTCGCGATCAAGATCCCCTCGGCCTTTGACGAGCCGCAGGACGTTTATAACCTGCCGGTAAAGGTCAACGGTGATCGGGTTATCACGCTTGGTGAGTTGGCAGAGATCCGTCTGACCTTTGAGGACCGGGTGGGTACGGCGCGTTATAACGGCCAGACTACCGTGGCCCTACAGGTCGTCAAACGCAAAGGCGAAAACCTGATTGATACGGTTGCGCTGGTGCGTGAAACGGTTAATGCCGCCGTGGCCGATTGGCCCCAGGATCTGAAAGACAGCGTGGCCGTTGATTTCGCGATGGACGAAAGCAATGAGGTTGCGGGCATGGTCAGCCAGCTCGAAGCCTCGGTCCTAACCGCGATTGCGCTGGTGATGATGGTGGTGCTGGCAGCGCTTGGTACACGCTCGGCCCTGCTGGTTGGTTTTGCGATCCCGACATCGTTTTTGCTCTGCTTTGCGCTGCTGGCAGTCATGGGAATCGCGATTTCCAATATCGTGATGTTTGGCCTCATTCTGGCGGTCGGGATGCTGGTTGATGGCGCGATTGTTGTGGTGGAATACGCCGACAAGCGGATTTCCGAGGGCTCCGGGCCGATGCACGCCTATGTGGAGGCGGCCAAACGGATGTTCTGGCCTATCGTTTCTTCTACTGCGACGACGATCTGTGCCTTTTTGCCGATGCTGTTCTGGCCCGGGGTTCCCGGCGAGTTCATGGGCATGTTGCCGGTCACGCTGATCTTCGTTTTGTCCGCCTCGCTGGTTGTGGCATTGGTCTATCTGCCGGTGATCGGTGGGGTCGCCGGTCGTTTTTCGCGTATGTTGAGCCAGGCTTCGGCGGCGCTGAAACAGCGTGGTCTGGTGCTGCGCGGCGTGCTTTTTGCGGGCGCGGTTTTACTTGCCTTTGTCGCGGCGATGCTGACGATCAATCCAGGTTATCTGTCGGGTAACGTCAGCATTGATCAAAGCATCACGGACAATCTTCCAGGCGCTGTTTTGTTCCTCGTTTCAACCGTCTTGATGTCAATCACGGTCACCGCCCTGAAACCGACGCCCAGGAAAAAGCCGATCAAGGCTGGCTATCGGCGCAACTGGATCGGTCATGTGATCAGCTTTATGACCGGCAATCCGGTTATGCCGATTGTGACGATCCTGACGGTTATCGGGTTTGTCTCATTGGTTTTCATGAAATTCGGTGAAGACAATCTTGGTGTTGAGTTTTTTGTTGAAACCGAACCGGAACGCGCGATCGCCTATGTCCGGGCAAGGGGCAACCTCAGCCTTGAGGAAAAGGACGAGATCCTGTTGCAGGCGGAAAAGCTGCTGTTGGAAATTGCCAGCGTCGAAAGCGTCTTTGCCTTTGCTGGCGAGGGCGGGCTGAACCAGAACACCGGTGGTGCACAGGCGCCGCTTGATACCATCGGACAGGTCCAGATCGAGCTGGAAAGCTGGAAAACCCGCACAATCGGCGGTGTGGAAACGTTGCAATCTATCGAGGACGTGCTGAAAAGCATTCCCGGCGTGCAGATCGAGATTCTAAAAGCCGACATGGGCCCCTCGTCGGGCAAGCCGGTGACTTTACGCCTGAAAGGACCGGATTGGCTGGACCTGCAAGCGGCGGCGGAAACCGTCAACAGCAAGTTCCAGAACACCGACGGGCTGATCCGCATCGAGGATACTCGCCCCCTGCCCGGTATCGACTGGCAGATTGACGTCGACGTAGAGGCCGCTGGGCGCTACGGCGCGGATGTGGTGACGGTTGGCGCGATGGTGCAACTGGTCACGCGCGGGCTGCTCTTGGACACGATGCGGGTCGATAGTTCGGATGACGAGATCGAGATTCGGGTCCGTCTGCCCGAAGGCGACCGGCTCTTGTCGACGCTTGATACCTTGCGGGTGCGCACCCGCGACGGGCTGATCCCGATGTCGAATTTCATCACCCGCAAGCCAGTGAAAAGTCTGGGCAAAATCGACCGGGTGGATGCCGAACGCTTCTTTGACGTAAAGGCCGATATTACGCCCGCGTTGCAAAAGATCGTCGAAAAGGCCGATCAACGCGCAGATGATGAAGAGGGCACCAAAGCCGACGACATAATTCACGCCTATGCCGTCATCAATCCCGACACGCTTGCGATCACATCGCTGCTGAGTTCGCAAAGCCTGTCGAACGAAGCGCTTGAAGCCGGGTTGAAGGATGGGAGCTTTGCGATGGTTCCGGTCACGCCAAATGATCGGATTGCGCTTTTGACCCGCTGGCTGGAAGAGGAAAAACCGCTGCCCGAAAGCGTGATCTGGGAGTTTACCGGCGATCAGGAAGAGCAGGAGGAATCCATGGCCTTCCTTGGTCAGGCGTTCATCGGCGCACTTGGGCTGATGTTTGTGATCCTGCTGGCGCAATTCAACTCGGTCTACAACTCGGTTCTGGTGCTTTTGGCGGTCGTCCTGTCCACTACGGGTGTGTTAATCGGGATGCTTGTGATGCAGCAGCCCTTTTCGGTCATCATGACCGGCACTGGCATCGTGGCGCTTGCGGGGATCGTGGTGAACAACAACATTGTTCTGATCGACACCTATCAGGAATATTCCGCCTATATGCCGCGCCTTCAGGCGATTGTGCGCACGGTTGAGGCGCGTATTCGACCGGTGTTTCTGACCACGGTGACCACCATGGCCGGCCTTGCGCCGATGATGTTTGGCGTGTCCGTTGATTTTGTGAACGGCGGCTATTCGATTGATGCACCGACGGCCCTGTGGTGGAAACAACTGGCAACCGCCGTGGTCTTTGGCCTTGGCATTGCGACCATTCTGACGCTGTTGTTCACGCCCTCCTTGCTGGCCTTCCGGGTCTGGATTTCTGCTGGTGCTTACCGGTCAATCAAGACCTTTGCAGCACTTTCGGGCGGTACCGGCTCGAAAGCCGCGCGAGATCTTGCATTGGCGAAAATTGCCCGCAAAACCACCCCACCAGAGCTGACATGGGGCATGGATGATTCTCAGAAGCCAAAGGCGGGCGGGACGCTGAAAGCGGCGGAATAGTGGTTGGTATCCCGCTTGTCGGTCAGGGCTTGGGAGTTGACGGCGGCGATTTAGCGTCCTGATTTCAAACGTTATAACGCCTTATGCACTGGCTCCTGCCTTGTAGGGGTTGGCGACTTTGCGCTGGTTTTTACACGGAAATACAAAGCAACGATCGCGGCGGATTGTCAGCCAAAGGGCGGTGCCTTGTTGCGGCAAAAAAACCCCCGGCACAGTCGCCTTCAGCGCCGAGCCATCGTGGTCCATGCGAAATTCAACCAGACTTTCCGCCCCCATAAAGCGGGCGCGCTCAACTATCCCACGGGCCGGCACGCCATCGCTGGGCGTTGGCTTGGGGCCGCGTCCATCGCGGTCGAAATCCAGTTTCAGGTGTTGCGGACGAATGATGATCTCGACATCCGCCTCATTGGCCAGCCCCGGGGTGAGAAATTGCCCGAATGGTGTGTCGGTGAGGGCGTTTTGCACCACGCCGTGAATGATATTGACGTCGGAAAAGAACCCTGCGGCTTCGCGGTCCACGGGGTTGTTGTAAAGGTTGTAAGGAGCGCCCATCTGCACGATCCGCCCGCCGCGCATCAGCGCGATGTTGTCAGCCATGCGCATCGCCTCTTCGGGCTCATGGGTGACCAGCAGAACGGCTGTGTTTTCTTCCTTCAACAGCGCAAGGGTCTTGTCGCGAATGCCATCGCGCAGACGATTGTCGAGGCCGGAAAAAGGCTCATCCATCAAAAGGACACGCGGCGCCGGGGCCAGGGCGCGGGCAAGGGCGACGCGCTGTTGTTCGCCACCAGAAAGCTGATGGGGATATTTGTCACCAAACCCGGCGAGGTCCACCCGTTCCAGCAGATCAGCGACGCGACCGGCCTTTTCGCCACGGCTGAGGTTGCGCAGACCAAAGGCGATGTTGTCGCTCACATTCAAATGCGGGAACAGCGCAAAATCCTGAAACATCAGCCCGATAGATCGCTGCTCTGGGTTAACATGGAGGTTTTCATCCGCGACCAGACGACCATCAACCAGAACCTGCCCCGCCGATTGTCGGTCGACACCCGCAGCGATGCGCAGCGTCGTTGACTTGCCGCATCCCGAGGGGCCAAGCAGGCATGTCACCTCGCCCGCTTGCAGACTGAGTGACACGCCGTCAACAACCGCAACACCGTCAAATTTGCGGCTGATGGAGCGTAACTCCAGACGAGGTGGCGGATTGGTCACGGTTGGCTCGCCATCCTGACTAAAATGATCAACTTCCCGTTCATCTAGCAACTTGCCCCGCCGCAATCAAGACGTTGAGGGTGGCGAATTACCGCCAGCCCGTGGGCTGGGTAAAAGGTCGAAATCCTTTTCAAGCAACCGTTTGCCGTTAACCTGAATGGCGATCTGGTGACGTCCGGGCGTCAGGCTGAAGGTCGTGGCATTGCCCTTGAACCGGTGGGATTTTCGCAAGGAAATCTCAGAACTTGGCGCGATCTCAGCCTCTTTCCACTTGAAGACCTTCTGACGGGGCTTGCCGTTTTCGCTGGCAAAGGTGATCGCATAATCGACCAACACCGGTTTCGGTTTGCTTGCGGTATTCTTTAGCGTCAGCGTCATCGTCATCGCCGTGTCAATCGCAACCTCGTCCGGGGCAAGGTCAAGCGCGGCGACCTCCACCGCCGCATCTGGTCGATAGCCAAGGAAGCGCAAGGCTGAGGGATAGCCCTGTTTGATCAGCGTTCGAAGCGCATGTCGTGATATCCAGCGGGTTTCAGATGCTGTCCCACGCGCGGACTCGCGCCAGGACGAAAGCCGATCCAACACCGCATCGGGCGCGATTTTTGCAATATCATTCATATGGTTAGCGACCGAGCGGGTCACATAGCGCGTGCTATCGTCATGCAGGATGTCCAACAACGGGAGCGCGACCAGGGGGTCAAGCGTTATGCTACGCGCCCAAGGCAGCTTGGGGCGCGTTCCTTCGCTGACCAGGCGGCGGACGTGGTAGTTTTCGTCCTCGGCCCATTGGCATAATCTGGCCAGCGTCTTGTCGGGCCATTGGTTGATGAAGGGGCGGATGTATAGCTCCATCGAAAAGCGTTTCGTCGCCTTGTAAAGCAGATCAAGTGCGCGATCTGGATGGGCCGCCAGCCCGTGACGCACCGCCAGCACCCCCGGCACGGCATGAATGAACCGGCCAAAATCGTTGTCGCGCAGATTTGGGTTGAGCGGCGGCGGCATCGCGGCCTCGAGGCTATCGGCCATTGCCGGAAAATCCGTTGGCAATTGTTCCGCGATGCAATCCGCGATCCAGTCTAGCCGCTCCAGCAGTCCCAAGGGGGCCAGCCCAGGCAGCACCCGACCTAAAAAGATGTGGGGGTCAAAGCCGTCACATCCCGCAGCATATTCCGCGGCCAGATCGCCAAGACTTTCTGCGTTGAACAGGTGGTCACGCAGGGAAAACGCATCATTCATGGCTACATCGTCGTGTTGACGCCACCGCCATCAAGCAGAATATTTTGTCCCACCATATAGCCCACATATTGGCTGCACATGAACGCACAGGTCGCGCCAAATTCTGCTGCCGTACCGTCGCGCCCTACGGGGTTGAGTGCCTGGCGGGCCGCACGGGCCTCGTCAAATGAAATCCCCTGTTGCTGCGAGGCGTTGTTATCCAGACCCGCAATCCGGTCGGTGTCATGGCTGCCGGGCAATAGGTTGTTGATGATCACCCCTGCGTGGGCCACCTGCCGCGAGGTGCCCGCGACATAGCCTGTCAGCCCTGCGCGTGCGGAATTGGACAATCCAAGCACCGCAATCGGTGATTTCACGGATTGCGAAGTGATGTTGACGACACGGCCCCAGCCCCGTTCCATCATGCCGGGCAGCACCGCTTTCATCATGGCAATCGGCGTTAACATATTGGCGTCAAGCGCGGCTAAGAAATCCTCGCGTTCCCAATCGCTCCAATGCCCGGGAGGCGGGCCACCGGCGTTGTTAACGAGAATGTCGGGGTTCGGACAGGCGGCCAGCACCTTGGCGCGTCCGTTTTCGGTGGTGATGTCGGCGGCAATTGCTTTGACCTCAACACCGTGGGCCTTGCGAATTTCCTCGGCGGTTTCCTGCAACGGGCCTTCGGTACGGGCATTCAGAACAAGGTTAGCCCCCTCAGCGGCCAGCGCCATTGCCGAGCCACGCCCCAGCCCCTTTGAACTGGCACAGACGATTGCCCATTTGCCTTTGATCCCAAGATCCATTTCCGCCTCCGGTTTCTGTTTGAGCGCCGAGACTAGAGGACCAAACCGGCGCGTCAAGGCAAGCTGAACTATGGACGGAGTGGAAACAATGAAAAGTGGGCGTGCGGATTGGGTTTTTGATGGAAACAATACATTAAGATTGTTCACGAACCTCTTGTTTTATTGACATTTTCCTATTCATTTACTATTGTCTGACAAAACCTGGCGGTGGGGATCGCCAAGCTGGCCATCGGGCCAATTCTTGCGGTGCCAAAACTCTGTGATTGGGCCGCCATGCTGTCTGCAAATCGTAATACTTACCGGTCGGTTTATGCCGCGCATGATTTAACCGTCGTTGCAGGCGTTAATGGCGGTGAAAATGCGGATCATGCTTCTGACAGCTTTGCCGGTGATATTTACCAACTCGCCCCCCATGCGGCGCGGCTTGATGTTTCCACCGGGGACGAGCCGCCCGAAAACGCGCTGGCCTATGATCTTTACCTTGATGGCCGCTTTGGGCCGGAACGCCCCTCCTCCACTTTTCTGGGTCATCTGGGGCGCGATCTTCTGCCGGTTTCGCACCTGCGGATGATGGGCCCCTCGGGCGATCTGGTGGAGGTTCTGACCCTGACCAACCCGGCACCGCATCCCGAACGCGGTCAGGTTTTCGCGGGAACGACATTTTTCATGCCCCTTGCGCCGATGAAAGTCGGCGTTGAATACACGCTTTTGGACACATCAGATGAGGCGGAGCTGCCCGGTGCCACGCCCGAGTTTGAAGGGCGCTTTGGCACCGGGACCCATATCCGGCTGGCTGATGGCGGTGACATTCTGGTGGAACTGCTGCGTCCCGGCATGATGCTGGTTGACCCCGACGGCCGCGAAGCCGAAGTGCTGGATATCCGACATGAGGCGGTTGACGGTGCTGGCGCAGACGCGCCGGTATTGCTGCCCAAGGGATTGTTTGACACGGAGGCCGACCTGATCCTGTCGCCCCGGCAACCGATCCTGATTTCCGACTGGCGCGCCGAAGTGATGCTGGGCGCCAAAGAGGTTGCGCTGAAGGCCGGCGATCTGGTCGGTGACAATGGGATCACCCGCCAAAGGGGCGGCATGCGCGAGATGTTTGACATTCTGACAGCCGAACCATTTGTGGTTCTGGCCGATGGTCAGGCCTGCCCTTTACCGGGTCAAAACCCGATCAATGACGCCACCGCCCCCAATCCGGCGGAGATCCAAGGGTTTTTGCAACAATCCGGCATTCTTGCCCGCGCAAACTAAGGCGTCACGCCTCGGCTTCAGCATTGCCCTTGCCCGCCCCCTTGGCTATATCGCGCTTCATGCTGGACACCATCTCAAACCGCCCCGATCTGCCGCCGGAAATCAAACGCCGCCGGACCTTTGCGATCATTTCGCACCCCGATGCGGGCAAGACCACGCTGACGGAAAAATTCCTGCTTTACGGTGGTGCGATCCAGATGGCCGGACAGGTCCGCGCCAAGGGCGAGGCGCGGCGCACGCGCTCGGATTATATGCAGATGGAAAAGGACCGGGGCATCTCGGTTTCTGCCTCGGCAATGTCGTTTCCCTTCAAGGATTTCTGGTTCAATCTGGTGGACACGCCAGGTCACTCGGACTTTTCCGAGGACACTTACCGCACGCTAACAGCCGTGGACGCGGCTGTGATGGTGATTGATGGCGCCAAGGGCGTTGAAAGCCAGACGCAAAAGCTGTTCGAGGTTTGCCGCCTGCGCGATCTGCCGATCCTTACGTTTTGTAACAAGATGGACCGCGAAAGCCGCGAAACGTTTGAAATTATTGATGAAATTCAGGAAAATCTGGCGATTGATGTCACCCCTGCAAGCTGGCCGATTGGCGTCGGTCGCGAGTTCATGGGCTGTTATGATCTGCTGAACGACCGCCTTGAGTTGATGGACCGCGCGGATCGCAACAAGGTGGCGGAAAGCGTGAAAATTAACGGGCTGGATGATCCCTTGTTAGAGCGTCATATCCCCGTGGATTTACTGGAAAAACTGCGTGAAGAAGTGGAAATGGCCCGGGGTCTGCTGCCGGAATTTGACCGTACTGCCGTTCTGGAGGGCCATATGACGCCAATCTGGTTTGGCTCGGCGATCAACTCATTTGGGGTGCAGGAACTGATGAACGGAATCGGTGATTTTGGCCCCGAACCCCAGGTGCGCCCGGCCGAACCGCGTCAGGTGGCCCCCGAAGAACCCAAAGTCACCGGCTTTGTCTTTAAAGTGCAGGCCAACATGGACCCCAAACACCGGGACCGCGTGGCCTTTGTGCGGCTTTGTTCCGGGCATTTCAAACGCGGGATGAAACTGACCCATGTGCGCTCGAAAAAGCCGATGGCGATTTCCAATCCGGTGATGTTTCTGGCCAGCGACCGGGAATTGGCCGAGGAGGCCTGGGCGGGCGACATCATTGGTATCCCCAACCACGGGCAGCTCCGCATCGGGGACGCGCTGAGCGAGGGTGAGGCCTTGCGCTTTACCGGCATCCCCTCCTTTGCGCCGGAATTGCTGCAATCCGTACGCGCCGCCGACCCGTTGAAGGCCAAGCATCTGGATAAGGCTTTGAACCAATTTGCCGAAGAAGGTGCCGCCAAGCTGTTCAAGCCAATGATTGGCGCGGGCTGGATCATCGGCGTTGTGGGCGCATTGCAATTTGAGGTGCTCGCCTCAAGGATCGAACTGGAATACGGCCTGCCAGTGCGCTTTGAGCCAAGCCAATTCACCTCGGCCCGCTGGGTCACGGGGCCAAAAGACAAACTCGACGCCTTTGTGAACGCCAACAAGGGCCATATCGCTGCCGACCATGACGGCGATCCGGTGTACCTGACGCGCCTGCAATGGGACATCGACCGGATCGAGCGGGATCACCCGGACTTGACGCTATCCGCGACGAAGGAAATGCAGGTCTAAGCCGCCGCCCTCCGTGCGCGGCGGTTTTTCATTCGGCGAAAACGCGGCGAGAGGAACAGGACCAGCCCGGTTGTGCCAAAGATCATCAGCGAGATCGCGGCGATGTCGACCAGCCAGGTCCCGAGCGACTTGTTGATCCACCCAGTTTCGTGAAGGCGACTGAACATCCGGCCCCAGTAGATCTTTTTGTCCAACTGCCGTCCCATGGGATCAAACGTGCGGCGGGTGAAGGTCGTTTTGACCCAATAATGCCCGGTATCACGCGCCACGATTACCTGGCCAGAATCGCTTTTGAACATATAGACCGCGCGACCATGATAACGCGTTGTCGAACTCAGCCTTTGGTGGGTCAGCGGGAATATTCGCATGGCTAGATTTCGGGCCTCGCGCTCATCAACTGCTTGCGGGTTTGCCCAATCGTCGAATTGCCGTTCGTCATAGCTGCTAGACGGCAAAAGCGAGAGTACGAATTTCGAGTGGTTCAAGTAAAACCCGGTAAAACCCAACATGATGATCCACGGCAAGATCAACATCCCCAACCATCCATGCAAGGACTTGAAAGTTCGCATTGAGTTAAATTTGCCCATTTGCCTGCCTCTTATTGCAAACACCACCTGCGCTTGTCCTAGAGCAGATTTGTGAATTGATTTTGACCACGAGGCGGCAATTCCTTGCCCCTGTCGATCTGCAAATAGTTTAGGCGGAGGGATTTAAACCCAGGTGATAGGCGTTATTTTCGCAAAACAAGCCGTTGCGGCCTTGGCGTACCGGAACGCCGCACGGAAACGGAGCCGCCCGCAGCAGAGTCGCTTTTGCGAGTGAAAAACAGCACGATCCCGGTCAGTCCGAAAACAATCATCATCACACCCGTCAGGTCTGAAAAGAATGTTCCAAGCGATTTGTCGTACCAGCCAAACTGGTGCAGCCGCCGAAACAGCCGGCTCCAGTAAACTCTGGTATCTAGCCTTCGCCCCTCGGGGCTGTAAGTGGTGCGGGTGTAGAATTTCTTGACCCAATAATGCCCGGTCGCGGCAACGACGATCACATCGCCATCCGGGCTGTCCCAGCGAATGACATCGCGGCCGTGATAGCGTGGCTTGGTCGAGCGTTTGAACCGCGCATCTGGGATCGAGGCGACAGCGATGGCTTTGGCCCCGGCTTCGTCCACCGGCGCGGCCGTAGGCCAGACATCAAAAAGCGTTTCGTCAAAGTCGCTGTCGGGCAAAAAGGACTTAAAGGTTTCGGGATGGTTCAGGTAAAGGCCTGTCACACCCATCATCAGAACCCAAGGCACAATCAGTATCGCCAGCCACCCGTGTAACGCTCGGATCATGCGTACCATTTGTTACCCACCAAAACCCCGGAACTACCCGGACCAAAGAATACTGAAATCGGTCGAGAAATCCAGAGGACAGATGCGCTCAAACCACCTGATTCCACATCTTTTCAGACCGGAATCACGCGGGATTTACGACCCCTGGTGCCATCTGTCGGACCCCTTGGCGATCTCGCCTCGCAATGCTATTGCATTTCAGCCACAACTTCCTGTGCAAAATGGCCGCATTGTCGTCGAATTCGAAACAATCGCTCAATTTACACACAATTGGTCAATTTTCAGTATGTCGCGTTGACCCGGGGCGCGAAGTTCACTAGGAAAGCGGCGAGTTGACAGGCTATGGCCGTTGCAAAAAAGCCGCGCCAAACGACCTGTCCCGGACACCGTCAGATACGGGATCGAATGACCAAATTCACTGACCTAGATCTGGACCCAAGGGTTCTTAAAGCCGTCGAAGAAGCCGGCTATGAAACACCGACGCCGATTCAGGCGCAGGCCATCCCTCACGCGCTGCAAGGCCGCGATGTTTTGGGCATTGCCCAAACCGGGACCGGCAAGACGGCCAGCTTTACGTTGCCGATGATCACCATGCTCGGCAAGGGACGTGCACGCGCACGAATGCCGCGTTCGCTTGTGTTGGCGCCGACGCGCGAATTGGCCGCTCAGGTCGCTGAAAACTTCGAGACCTATGCCAAACATACCAAGCTGACGATGGCGCTGTTGATTGGTGGCGTCAGTTTCAAGGATCAGGACCGCCTGATTGATCGCGGTGTGGATGTGTTGATCGCAACCCCCGGACGCCTGCTCGATCATTTTGAACGCGGCAAGCTGATGCTGACCGGCGTGCAGATCATGGTGGTGGACGAAGCGGACCGGATGCTCGACATGGGCTTCATTCCGGATATTGAGCGCATCTTCAAGCTGACGCCATTTACCCGCCAGACGCTGTTTTTCTCGGCCACCATGGCCCCGGAAATCACCCGGATCACGCAAGAATTCCTGCATAATCCCGAACGTGTCGAAGTCGCCCGTCAGGCAACGACGTCCGAAACGATTACCCAGGCGGTTTGTGTATTCAAGCCGTCGCGCAAGGATCGCGCGGCCAAGGAAAAACGCGATATCCTGCGGCAGATCATTGTGAGCGAGGGTGAAAAAGTCACCAATGGCATCATCTTTTGCAACCGCAAGGTTGATGTGGACATTGTTGCCAAGTCGCTGAAAAAGCACGGTTTTGATGCTGCCGCCATTCATGGCGATCTGGATCAAACGGTGCGCACCCGGACATTGACAGGGTTCCGCGATGGCGAAATCCGTTTCCTTGTGGCCTCGGATGTGGCGGCGCGCGGGCTGGATATTCCTAATGTCAGCCATGTGTTCAACTTTGATGTACCGATCCATTCAGAGGACTATGTCCACCGGATCGGGCGCACTGGCCGGGCTGGTCGCGAAGGCGCAGCCTTTATGCTCTGCACCGAAAGCGATGTGAAATACCTTGATGCCATTGAAAGCCTTGTAGAACAGACGATCCCGCGCATTGAGGTGCCCGGTGCTGTTGCCAAGCCTGCCGCAAAGCCGCGCAAAGCCGCCGAAAACGCCGCACCCAAAGAGGCAAAGCCGGCGCAAAGCAGCAAAGAGCAAATCGAACAGCCAGAGGCCGAGGCCGCAAAGCCCAGGCGGCGCGAAAAGCTGGCCGAAAAGAAACCCGACCAGCAGCCCGCACAAAAGCCAGCACGCTCACCCAAACGGGATGGCAATGCGGTCGTTGGGATGGGCGATCATGTACCGGCGTTCTTGCAGCGTAGCTTCAGCGGCACCGCCTAAGGGCTGAGCCGCGAAATCATCACCTTGCACTCCGGCTTTTTGCCAAGCACATCCTTGCCGATCTTGCGCACGGCGCGGCGGACCAACTCTTCGACCGCGTCATCATTCGACAGGATCTTACGGGTTGCCTTGTCCAGCTGGTAATCCAGACCTTCCTCGATAAACTCCGCCAGATCATGCGCCCCTGCCTTTTCCGGCAGGCCGTGGGTTTCGACCCAAGCCGACCCCAAAAGCGCGTCGTTTTCGTCCAGGATCAGACTGACGGCAACGTGACCGTTGATCGCCATACGAATGCGGTCGCGAACAATCCCGTCCATCGCGCCGATCAACTGGTTGCCATCAAGATAGCTGCGACCGGATTCGATGTGTTCCACGATCTCCGGGCGATTGCCCGACAGGCTGACCATCGTGCCATTGGGGGCGACGACAGACGCAATGCCACGCGCCTCGCCAAGGGCGGCATGGGCGCGGAGGTGACGGTGTTCACCGTGCATCGGCACAAGGATTTGTGGCTTTAGCAGCCCGTGCAGGGTCTCAAGATCAGGCCGGTTTGCATGGCCCGAGACGTGGTATTTGCCACCTTCGTCGTCAACGACATCAACGCCCATTTCGGAAAACTGGTTCATCACCTTGGCAACCGAAACCTCGTTTCCGGGAATGGTTTTAGAGGAAAACAGGAACATGTCACCGTCACGCATGGTAATCCCGTTGTATTTGCCATTGGCCAGTTGCGCCGAACCCGCGCGGCGTTCGCCCTGACTGCCGGTCACCAGCAGCATCAGGCTGTCGCGCGGAATATCGCCTGCATCATCAATCGAAACCGTCGGCGGGAAATCGGTAAGAACACCTGTGGCCTGCGCCACCGCGACCATGCGTTTCATCGCACGACCCATCAAAACCACGGAACGCCCTGCGTCCACGCCTGCCTGCGCCAGCGTTTTCACCCGCGCCACATTCGAAGCAAAAGTCGTCGCTGCAACCAGACCCTCGCGCGAGGCGATCAATTCGGTGATCGGGCCGATCAGGCCAGCTTCTGAGCGTCCGGGATCAGGGGAAAAGACGTTCGTGCTGTCACAGATCAGCGCCTTGATCCCCGGTTTGGCCAATTCGCGGAAAACCTCCGGCAAGAACGGCTCCCCTACCCCAGGGGTCGGGTCGGTTTTGAAATCGCCGGTATGGACCAAGCGCCCCTCGGGCGTGTCGATCACAAGGGCGGAGCTTTCGGGGATGGAGTGTGAAATCGGCAGGAACCCGACCTTGAACGGCCCGGCCTCGGTCATCATTGGATAGGGGGTCACCTCGTTCACGGCCTCGGGATCGCGGCCCTGATCCTCCATCTTTAGGCGTGCAATCGCGGCCGTGAAGGGGCGGGCATAGACCGGCACATTCAGACGACCAAACAGGATACCAAGTGCGCCGACGTGATCTTCATGCGCGTGGGTAATGAAAATCCCGTCGATCCGATCGATGCGGTCCTCCAACCAGGCGATATCCGCCATGATGAGATCAACGCCCGGCGAAGTGGCCATGTCGGGGAAGGTGACGCCCAGATCGACAAGAATGAACCGCTCGTTGTCTGCCGGGCCGTAGCCGTAGACATAGGTGTTCATGCCGATCTCGCCGGCGCCGCCGAGGGGGAGGTAAATCAAACGGTTTTTACTCAATTTCCGTGTTCCTTGTTGTAGGCATGGATCACGGTCAGCCCGTGCATGGTCAAATCATCTTCGAGGTGGTCAAATAGCTCTTCGGTCTGGTCAAACAGCGGTGCAAGCCCGCCGGTGCCGATGACGCGCATTGGCGTGCCGTGTTCGCCTTTGATCTGCCGGCAAATCTCTTTCACAAGGCCAACATACCCCCAGAAAATCCCCGCCTGCATACAAGCCACCGTATTGGTGCCGATGACCTGCTGTGGCTTGGTGATGTCCACATGCGGCAGGGCAGCAGCGGCGTGGTGCAGGGCCTCCAGCGACAGGTTAACGCCCGGTGCGATTACACCGCCGATATAAGCACCGTCTTCGCCGACCACGTCAAAAGTTGTCGCCGTACCAAAATCAACCACGATCAGATCGCCGCCGTGCCGATCAAAGGCCCCGGCGGCGTTCACCAGCCGGTCCGGGCCAACGATGGTGCCTTCGTCCACGCGCGGATAAAGCGGCAACAGGCAGTCGGGCTTGCCAACCACATAGGGGCGACAGTTGAAGTAGCGATCACAAAGCAGGCGCAGGTTAAAAACCACCCTGGGAACGGTGGAGGAGATGATCACCTGATCAATTTTCACACTCAAACCTTTTGCCCCCATCAGGGTTGATAGCCAGACAAAATACTGGTCCGCCGTTCTTTGCCATTCGGTTGATGTCCGCCAGGTCGCAAGAAAAGTCTTGCCGTCCCAGATGGAAAAGACCGTGTTTGTATTGCCGGTGTCGATGCAAAGCAGCATGGGAACTGGGCCTTTCTTTCGGCGCTTAGAAAAAGATTTCCGCCGCCGGGATAACGTGGAGTTTACGCTCAGAGGACAACACGATCTGCCCGCTGTTGTCGATATCCTCAAACCGACCGGTAATCTCAGTGCTTTGGGTGCGTGCGGTGATCACTTCGCCCAGACGGGCTGCGCGAGCAAGCCAGGCTGCTCTGGTGCGCGAAAACCCAAAGGTGGTGAACTCCGCCTCGCGCTTTGCATAGGCCTCAGCCAGAAGGCTGAGGAACGATTGTGGATCAACCCGGTGGCCGGTTTCGCCAGCCAGATCGACGGCCCCTGTTGCGCCGGGCTCCAGTGCGTTTGCTTCTGGATGTGCCACGAGGTTAACGCCAATGCCAACCGAAAGAAAATCATCCCGGCTTTCCAGCAGAATGCCGGCGATCTTGCCGCCGTTCAGCAAAACATCATTGGGCCATTTGAGGCTAAGCGCGGCCGCCATCCCCGGTCCGATGATACTATCCAGCGCATCCGCAAGTGCCAGCGCCGCAACGAAAGAACGCTGGGCGCGGGCCTCTATCGGGCCCTCAGGGCGATAGATCAAAGTTGCCGAAAAGTTGCCCTTTGGATGCACCCAAGCGCGTCCTCGACGGCCCCTTGCGGCGGTCTGTTGATGGGCAAAAACCCAAGTTGGCCCGGCAATATCCGGGGCCAGACGTGCAGCCTCGGACATGGTGCTGTCGATGTCGTTATAGACCCGGCGGTCCACGCCTGAGGGCCAATCCGACATATTTAGTTGAGCAATGTCTGAGCCGCCGCAGCCGCCAGACTTTCCACACCAAAGAGGTTAACAATCCCGGCCAGCATCACAAAAGCCGCCCCCATCAATGCGACCCAATGCACCGCTGGCATTTTGCCATCAAGCGCCTCGCCCGCCTCGCCGAAATACATCAAATAGATGATGCGCAGGTAATAATAAGCGCCAATGACCGAGGCGATCACGCCGGCAACGGCCAGCCAGACAAGGTTCGCATCAACGGCGGCTTGTAGGACGTAAAGCTTGCCGAAAAACCCGACAAGCGGCGGAATGCCTGCAAGCGAGAACAACAGGACCATCATGGCGGCGGCGCGTAAAGGTTCGGTCCGCGAGTACATGTTCAGCGAATTGATGTCGGTAATCGCCTGTCCGTCACGCTCCATATTCAGGATGAAGGCGAATACGCCGACGTTCATCGTCACATAGATCGCCATATAGATCAGCATGGCCTGCACGCCAAACGCGGACCCTGCCGCCAAGCCCATCAAGGCAAAGCCCATGTGGGAGATCGAGGAAAACGCCATCAGTCGTTTGATGTTGGTTTGGCCGATGGCGGCAATTGCGCCCAAGAACATCGACAGGACTGAAAGCAGAGCCACGATCTGACCCCAATCGGAAGTGACACCGCCAAAGGCATCAAACATCACGCGGGCAAACAGTGCCATCGCAGCCGCCTTGGGGGCGGTGGCAAAGAAGGCAGTAACCGGCGTGGGCGAGCCCTCGTAAACGTCCGGCGTCCACATGTGGAACGGCACGGCGGAGACTTTGAAGGCGAGACCGGTGATCAGGAATACCAGACCGATCAGCAGGCCAAGCGGCATCTCTTGACCCGCCGCTTCTGCGATGCCGGTGAAGGCGGTCGTGCCCGCGTATCCATAGATCAGCGACGCGCCGTAAAGCAAAAGGCCCGAGGACAACGCCCCAAGGACGAAGTACTTCAGCCCCGCCTCGGTCGAGCGCACGCTGTCGCGACGAAAGGCAGCAATGACGTAAAGCGACAGGGATTGCAGCTCCAAGCCCATGTAAAGCGCCATCAGATCACCAGCGGAGACCATCATCATCATGCCGACAACGGCCAGCGCGACGAGGATTGGGAATTCGAACTGCAACAGGTTGTTGCGCGTGAGGTAGTCCTGGCTCATCAACAGCACAATGGCTGCCGAGAAAAGGATTATGACCTTGGAAAATCGTGCAAAGCCATCGTTGATGAAGGCGCCGTTAAAGGCTGTATGCGTGGTGTCGCCAGAAAGTCCGATCCAAGCGCCGAGACCCGCCATCAGGATAGCCGTGGCCCAGATCAGCATCGGCGCTTCGGCGTCTTTGCCACGGTAAACGGCGAACATCAGCGCGGCCATAGCGAAGACGGCCAGCACCAGTTCGGGGAGGATTACGTTGAGGTCGTTGCCAATCATCTCTCTCAATCCTTATTGCGAGGCGGCTTCGGTCACGCCGCGGGCGGCGGTGATGACGGGTTCGATGTCAAAGAGCAGGTTTTCAACCGACGGCCCGATGATGTCGAGCACAAGTGCAGGGTAAACCCCAAGCAGGATCGTCATGAACACGAGCGGTGCAAATATCCATTTTTCCCGCGCGGTCATATCCGTGATGCCCTTCAGGCTTTCCTTTATCAGGTCGCCAAAGACCACCCGGCGGTAAAGCCAAAGTGCGTAGCCCGCAGACAGGATCACGCCAGAAGTTGCGACAAAGGCCACATAGGTATTGGCCTGGAACGCACCCAGTAGGGTGAGGAATTCGCCGACAAAACCTGAGGTGCCGGGTAGGCCGACGTTGGCCATGGTGAACAGCATGAAGATCGCAGCATAGGCAGGCATCCGCACAACAAGGCCACCGTAGGCGTCGATGTCGCGGGTGTGCATCCGATCATAGATCACGCCAACACAAAGGAAGAGTGCGCCGGAAATGAACCCGTGGGAAATCATCTGGAAGATCGCGCCATCAAGGCCCTGTTGGTTGAAGACAAAGATGCCCATCGTCACAAAACCCATATGGGCGACGGAGGAATAGGCGATCAGCTTTTTCATGTCTTCCTGCATCATCGCGACAAGCGATGTGTAGACGATGGCAATGACGGATAGCCAAAGCACAAAGTCCGACAACAACTCGGCCCCCACGGGGAACATCGGCAAGCTGAAGCGCAGGAAGCCATAGCCGCCCATTTTCAAAAGGATCGCCGCCAGCACCACGGAGCCCGCCGTTGGGGCCTGAACGTGCGCATCGGGCAACCAGGTGTGGACCGGCCACATCGGCATTTTGACTGCGAAACTTGCGAAGAACGCGAGGAACATCAGCGTTTGTGCGCCACCGACGATCTGCCAGCCAAAGAGGGAAATCGCGGAGGACGAAAACTCGTGGTTGAGCAGCGTCGGAATATCCGTCGTGCCTGCGTCCATGACCATGGCGATCATCGCAACCAGCATCAGGACGGAACCAAGCAGCGTATAGAGAAAGAATTTGAATGCCGCGTAAATCCGGTCCTTGCCGCCCCAGATGCCAACGATCAGGAACATCGGGATCAGGCCCGCCTCGAACACCACGTAGAATAGGATCAGATCAAGCGCACAGAAGACCGCGATCATCAATGTCTCGAGAACGAGGAAGGCGATCATGTATTCCTTGACGCGGGTTTTAACCTCCCAACTGGCGGCGATCACCAGGGGCATCAGGAATGTGGTCAGAAGCACGAACAGGACCGAGATCCCATCAACGCCCATTTTGTATTTCAGTCCGCCGATCCAGTCGCGTTCCTCGACCATCTGAAAATCAGGATTGGTGGGGTCGAACTGTGTATAGATCGCGATCGAAATCAGGAAGGTTGCAGAGGTCGCAAAAAGGGCCAGCCACTTTGCAGCACGTTGCGCTGCCTCGTCCTCGCCGCGCAGAAAGATCGCAAGGATCAGCGCGGCTACCAGCGGCAAAAACGTAACGATGGACAGTAGGTTTTCCATCAGTTGGCTCCTCCGCTGATCGACATCCAGGAGATAAGAACGACAATCCCGATCACCATCGCAAGCGCGTAGTGGAACAGATAGCCGGACTGGCCGCGTCCCGCGAGGCGGGTCAGGAAGGGGACAAAGCCCATGGCGACGCCGTTGATTGAACCGTCAATGACGCGGCCGTCACCCTTTTTCCAAAGGAAGGTGCCAAGCCATTTTGCACCGCGCACAAAGACCACGTCGTAAACCTCGTCAAAATACCACTTGTTGAGGATGAACTGGTAGGCCGGCTGGAACATCTCGGCCAGTTTGCCGGGAATGTCGGGGCGCAGGATGTAGAACAAATAGGCCAGCACGAAGCCCAGAACCATCGCCACAAACGGTGCCCAGATCACCCAATCAGGGACGTAGTGTGCATCGTGAATGACAGTGTTTGTCTCGTGGTTGATATAGACGGCGGCACCAAAGAACTCATCGACGTTATCGCCAAAAAAGTCACCGTACCAGATCATACCGGCGAAGATCGAGCCGACGGCCAGAACCATCAGCGGTACCGTCATGACCCAGGGGCTTTCATGGGCGTGATCGTGGGTGTGCTTGTCACCGCGTTCCTCACCAAAGAAGGTCAGGAATACCAAACGCCAGGAATAAAAAGCCGTCATTGCGGCCGCGAGAACCAGCAGCACAAAGGCAAACTGGCCGACCTGGCTGCCCGCCGCAAAGGTGCTTTCAATAACCGCGTCTTTTGACAGGAACCCCGCAAAGCCAATGGGCGTATCACCCAGCTTGGCAAGCATCGAAGGCACGCCAACACCAGTGATCGCGAGTGTGCCGATCATCATAGCCCAGAAGGTAATGGGGATCTTTTTGCGCAAGTTGCCATAGTTACGCATGTCCTGCTCGTGATGCATCGCATGAATGACGGACCCCGCGCCAAGGAACAACATCGCTTTGAAGAAAGCGTGTGTGAACAAATGGAACATCGCGACTTGATATGCCCCCACCCCAGCAGCCGCGAACATATAGCCTAGCTGCGACATGGTCGAATAGGCGATTACCCGTTTGATGTCGTTTTGCACAAGCCCGATGGTGGCCGCGACAAAGGCTGTGCAGGCCCCAATCACGGTGACAAAAGCCAGCGTGCCCGGTGCATATTCAAAGAGCGGTGACATTCGGGCGACAAGGAAAACTCCGGCCGTTACCATGGTCGCCGCGTGGATCAGTGCAGACACCGGTGTCGGACCCTCCATCGCGTCGGGAAGCCAAGTATGCAGGAACAGCTGCGCGGATTTGCCCATGGCCCCGATGAACAGCAGGAACACCAGGATTTCAATTGCGCTGAGTTCCAGCCAAAGGAAGGTCATTTTCACCCCGGCGAGGTTATTGCCTTCCTTGAAGATCACGTCAAAATTGATGCTGTCGGTCATGTAGAACAGGCCGAAAATCCCGAGCGCAAAACCGAAATCCCCGACGCGGTTGACGATAAACGCCTTAATCGCGGCCGCATTGGCGCTTGGTTTGCGATAGTAAAACCCGATCAAAAGATAGGAGGCAACGCCAACGCCTTCCCAGCCAAAGAACATCTGGAGAAGGTTGTCCGAGGTCACCAGCATCAGCATCGCAAAGGTGAAAAAGCTGAGGTAGGCAAAGAAACGCGGCTTGTAGCTTTCGCCCTCTTTCCACTGGGGATCCTTGTCCATGTAGCCAAAGGAATAAAGGTGGACGAGGCTGGAAACCGTGGTCACCACGATCAGCATGATGGTCGTCAGACGATCAAGACGAATAGCCCAATCGGTTGAAAGGGAACCACTTTCGACCCATCTCATCAGCGGGATCTGCTGCATTTCGCCGCTAAACGTCAGAAAGACGATCCAGCTAAGCGCGGCGGCCAGAAACAACAGGCCCGTTGCGGTCACAATCGCGGCCTTTTCGCCGATAAAGCGATGGCCAAAGCCCGAGATCAGCGCGCCGACCAACGGGGCAAAGAGGATGATGGTTTCCATGGAGCCTTAACCCTTCATCACATTGACGTCTTCAACCGCGATGGTGCCACGGTTGCGGAAGAAACAGACCAGAATGGCCAGACCAATCGCGGCCTCGGCGGCGGCGACCGTCAGGACAAACAGGGTAAAGACCTGCCCGACGAGATCACCCAGAAATGAGGAGAACGCCACAAAGTTGATATTCACCGCCAGCAACATCAACTCGATCGACATCAGGATAACGATGACGTTTTTGCGGTTGAGAAAGATGCCGAAAATGCCGGTCACAAACAGGACCGCGGCCACGGTGAGGTAATGTTCAAGTCCGATCATTTCAGCACTCACTTCCTTGCCCCGGATTTGTTCCGGGGCCTTATCGTTATTTTCGCGATCCCCGGGCCAGACCCGGGGTCGCTTGGTAATTGAGGTCCCGGAGCGGGTCCGGGACGCTTTGGTTTCAAACGTTCCCCGGGCCTGACCCGGGGTCGCTTGATGATAGTGGTCCCGGAGCGGGTCCGGGACGGGTCGGGGCTTTACAAGCCCTGACCCGGTTTCACGTCTTTTAGTTCCATCGCTTTCGCCGGATCGCGGTACATCTGCGCCAGCACATCCTGACGTTTGACGTCCGTGCGATGCCGCATGGTCAGCACGATTGCGCCGATCATTGCGACCAGCAGGATCAGGCCCGCGGCTTGGAAAAGGTAGATATATTGCGTGTAGATCAACTGGCCGAGCGCGACGGTATTTTCCGTATCTTCAATCGCCGGAGTGATCGCCTGACGCGCGGCCTCGGCCCCGTCGGAGAATGTCCAATTGCCAAAGACCAAACCCAGTTCGACCAACAAGATGACGCCAATCAACAGGCCCAGCGGCAGGTAATGCGCAAGCCCCCCGCGCAGTTCCGCGAAATCAACGTCCAGCATCATGACCACAAAGAGGAACAGCACCGCCACTGCGCCGACATAGACGATGACCAGCAGCAGGGCGACAAACTCCGCGCCGAGCAGGACGAACAGCCCCGCCGAAGAGAAAAAAGACAAGATCAGCCAGAGCACCGAATGCACCGGGTTCCGCGCGATCACCACCAGAAAACCCGCAACGCAGGTCACTATGGCAAAGAGATAAAAGGCAAATACGGTCATTCTTTCTTCCCGTCTTCCTCCTGGAACACCTCAAGCGCAACCTTGAGCGCCTCGGTGGTCACCGGCATCCCTCCGAACATGGACATCTGCATGATGACCTCGGAGATTTCCTGTTTCTTGGCCCCTGCAACGCGGGCCGATTCAATTGCAAGGCGTAGCTGTGGGGCCAGCAATGCAGGTTGCGAAGTCAGCCCCGCGATGGTCACCAGAAACCGCGATTTGGCATCCAGACCGTTCTGATTAACCGTATTGCCAAAGGCCATTTCCAGAAACGACTGCCCGACACCCGGCATCATCGCCTCGAAGGCGGCAGGCGAGAACATCTTGGGATCAGCGGCAAACTTGCGGCCCATTTCGGCCGTTTGCTCCATCATCTCCTGGAAAAGTTTGGAAAAATCGCTCATCGGTAAGGCGCGTCCAGTTCCAGATTGCGGGCAATCTCGGCTTCCCAGCGTTCGCCGTTCGCCAGCAGGCGGTCCTTGTCGTAAAACAACTCTTCGCGGGTTTCGGTGGCAAACTCGAAGTTCGGGCCTTCGACGATGGCATCGACCGGGCAGGCTTCCTGACAGAAACCGCAGTAGATGCATTTCGTCATGTCGATGTCGTAGCGCGTCGTGCGGCGCGAGCCGTCTTCGCGGGGTTCGGCATCAATCGTGATGGCTTGGGCGGGGCAGATCGCCTCGCAAAGCTTACAGGCGATGCAGCGTTCTTCGCCATTGGGATAACGTCTAAGCGCATGTTCACCGCGAAAACGTGGGCTAAGCGGGCCTTTTTCATGCGGGTAGTTGATGGTGACTTTCGGCTTGAAGAAATATCGCATCCCCAGCCGGAATCCGCCCAGAAAATCCGCCAGCAGGAAATATTTGGTCGCCCGTGTCCAGTCGATTGCTGTCATCATCAGCCCCCCGTGGTCCAGCGGGCGTAGGTGCCCCAGAACAATCCGTATTGTGCGAAAAACGCCACCAGCACGACCCAGCCAAGGCTGAGCGGCAGGAAGACTTTCCAGCCGATCCGCATCAATTGGTCATAGCGGTAACGCGGCGTGATCGCCTTCACCATCGAGAAGATGAAGAAGAAGAAGCCCATTTTGGCAACCATCCACCACACGCCATCCGGCAGGCCGGGAATGGGGCTGAGCCAGCCGCCAAAGAACAACAGCGTGATGAGCGCGCACATCAGCACAACCGCCATCAGCTCACCGATCATGTAAAGCAGGAAGGGGGTTGAAGAATATTCAACCTGGTAGCCTGCAACCAGTTCGGATTCTGCTTCGGGCAGATCGAACGGCGGTCGGTTGGTTTCCGCAAGGGCGGAGATCAGGAACAGGAACACCATCGGGAAATGCGGCAACCAGTACCAGGAAAAGAAGCCGTAATCTCCGTCTTGGGCGCGGACAATCTCGGTCAGGTTCAGCGATCCGGTGGAAATCAGCACACCGACGATGATGAAGCCGATGGAGACCTCATAAGAGATCATCTGTGCGGCAGAACGCAGCGATCCAAGGAACGGATACTTCGAGTTCGACGCCCAACCGCCCATGATCACGCCGTAAACCTCCAGCGAGGAAATAGCGAAAATGTAAAGAATTCCGATGTTTAGGTTGGCTATCACCCAGCCATCCGCGAACGGGATCACCGCCCATGAAATCAACGCCAGTACAAAGGCAATCATCGGCGCGAGGAAGTAGACCACCTTGTCGGCCCCGGCGGGCACAACAACTTCTTTGACGATATATTTGATGAAATCCGCGAAACTTTGCAAAAGCCCAAAGGCGCCAACAACGTTTGGACCCTTGCGCATCATCACGGCGGCCCAGATTTTGCGGTCCGCATACATCAAAAACGCCAGCGAGAGAAGGATCAGTACCGTCACCAACAGGGTTTGCCCAAGGATATAGAGAAAAATCCCGAAATTGGTTTCAAAGAAAAACTCAGCCATGCGTCATGCCCATCCTCAAACGGCCCTCCCTCAAACGGTTGGAATCCCGTCGTCTTTGCAATTGTCGACCACCACTTCGGCGTCGAGTGTCAGTCTGCCCTGAGGCAGCGAGGCTGAAACGGTATAAACCGCATCTCCGCGCCAAAGGCCATCCTCTTCTTGAACATTTGTGCGCACATGCCGCGCAAATCCAAAGCCGCGGATCAATGAGTATTGCGCCGCTGCGCATTTCGCGTAATCCGCCACATCCGCCTTGGTCCGCGCACCTTTCATGGCGACACGGAAGTTCACCAGATCATCGTCCAGAAGGTCGGTTTCAACACCGAGATACTCCGGCGTGAAATTGGCGCCATCTTCACTGGCCCCTAGCCCGCTTATCTGGCAGCCCGCAAGACCGCCCAGAAGGGCGACCGGCAAAGCTGCAAAAGAAAGCGAAATGGTGTTCATCAATTCTATTCCGCTGCAATCTTGTCATTGGCAGGCGAACCGGCGGACAATTCCGCCATAATGGCCGAGGCACGGGCAATCGGGTTGGTCAGATAGTGATCACTGATCGCATTTGTGATCTGCCCCTTGGCCGTGCGCCCGGTCGCGACGACCTGCCAGTCGTTTTCGGCAACCTCGTCGATGTCCCCCAAATGCGGATGTGCCGTGACAAGTGCCGTGCGCAGTTGCGGCAGGCTGTCATAGGGCAGCGTTGCATCGAGTTCAGCCGACAAAGCCCGCAGGATCGCCCAGTTTTCCTTGCCGTCACCGGGTGCAAACCCGGCCCGCATTGCAAGTTGCGGACGCCCTTCGGTGTTCACAAACAGACCGTTTTCCTCGGTGTAAGCCGCCCCCGGCAGGATGATGTCCGCGCGGTGCGCACCCCGGTCTCCGTGGCTGCCCTGATAGATCACGAAAGGCCCGGGGTTGATGTCAATCTCGTCCGCTCCGAGGTTGTAGACCACTTCGGCACCGTCAAGCGCGGTGGACATACCACCCTCGGTCGCAAATCCGATATCCAAAGCACCAACCCGCGAGGCGGCGGTGTGCAGCACCAAAAAGCCGCTGCTGGTGCTTTCAGCGATCTGCATCGCCTGGCCAAGATACCCCGGCCCGTTTGGCCCGATCAAAGCGCCCTGCCCGATGATCACCAGCGATTTTTTCGCCTTGATCTCGTCAGAGCCGCCCATTTCAAGCACTTTGCGCAAGGCATCGCTGTCATCGCCCGCGTGGAAATAATCGTATGTCAGATCGACCTTTTCGCCAACAAGCGCCACTTCGGCCCCCGTGAGCCAAGCTTTGCGGATACGTGCGTTCAAAACCGGCGATTCATGGCGCGGGTTTGTACCGATCAAAAGGATGCGCTCGGCGGTATCAATATCCTCGATGCTTGCCGTGCCGACATAGCCCGAGCGGTTGCCTTCGGGCAGATTGGCATTGTCCACGCGGCATTCAACGGTGCCGCCCAGACCATCCACAATCTCTTTAAGCGCAAACATCGCCTCCACCGGGGCCAGATCACCAGCCAAAGCAGCCACTTTCTTGCCCTTCATCGCAGCAGCGGCGGCACTCAGCGCCTCGGGCCAACTTGCCGGGCGCAGTTTGCCGTTTTCACGGATGTATGGCTTGTCCAGACGCTGGCGGCGCAGGCCGTCCCAGACAAAACGGGTTTTGTCGGAGATCCATTCCTCGTTCACACCGTCATGGTTGCGCGGCAGAATGCGCATGACTTCGCGCCCTTTGGTGTCCACGCGAATGTTGGAGCCAAGGGCGTCCATCACGTCAATCGTTTCGGTCTTTTTCAATTCCCAGGACCGCGCGGTAAAGGCGTAGGGTTTCGACGTCAGCGCCCCAACCGGGCAAAGATCAATGATATTGCCCTGCAATTCGGACTTGAGCGTCTGGTTCAGATAAGACGTAATCTCGCTGTCCTCGCCCCGCCCGGTCTGGCCCATCTGGGTGATCCCGGCGACTTCGGACGTGAAGCGCACACAGCGCGTGCAGGAAATACAGCGGGTCATCGTGGTGGCGACCAACGGGCCAAGGTCCAGATCGTCAACGGCGCGTTTGGGTTCGCGGAAGCGCGAGAAGTCAACGCCGTAGGCCACGGCCTGATCCTGCAAGTCGCACTCGCCGCCCTGATCGCAGATCGGGCAATCGAGTGGGTGGTTGATCAAGAGGAATTCCATGACCCCTTCGCGGGCCTTTTTTACCATCGGCGATTTTGTCTTTACAACCGGCGGCTGGCCTTCGGGACCGGGGCGCAGATCGCGCACCTGCATTGCGCAGGAGGCCGCAGGCTTGGGCGGGCCGCCAACCACTTCGACCAGACACATCCGGCAGTTTCCCGCAATCGACAGACGTTCGTGATAACAAAAACGCGGCACTTCGATCCCGGCCACTTCGCAGGCCTGGAGGATGGTCATCGCCGGATCAACCTCGACTTCGGTGTCGTCGATTACGATTTTCTTAAGATCGCTCATGGATGCGTACTCCGGCAAGGCGAGTTTTCCGCCTCCCTCATACTTAAATCTGCCGGGGTTGGACAACCCATGAGGCCAAAGAATCACGAAGATTCTTTGGCATTTATTGTCCCACCTTCAGAATTGCCGATCTATTTGCCCCCAAACGCCAAAACCTTAAGGTATGGCGCGGCTTTGGACGCTATTTCAGCGATTTGATCAGCTTGCCAACCTGACTGCCGGATGCGATTTCCTTTTCGCCAAGCGGGCAGTGGGTTTCGGGTTTTGAGCGATCCACGCCGTTCTCGTCGAGATAGGCGTAGGTGGCCGCACGCAGGCGGTCCTGCTCGGTCTTGATGTCGCGGTAAGCTTCGATTTCAGCTTGGGTAAACCCTTGCGACTTTGCATAGCGCAGAATGCCAAGCACATACATGGTCGCGTTCCATTTTCGCGCTTCGATAGTGGAACATTTTTCACGGATTTCATTGGCAACGGCCGTTGTGACCAACCGACTGAAAATCTCCGGGTTGTCCTTGATTTCGGGTTTCGCTGCCAATGGCGTGGCGATCGAGCCTGCAATGAGGGCGGGAATCAATAGGTTTTTGTGTGACATGAAATACTCCTTTGCCCCAATGAAGGAATTCAGGGATTGTTATGCAATAACCGGCAAAGGGAATCCACCAAAGCGACGTGTCACCGGCGTGTTTTTGCCACCTCAGGTTTTGCGCAGATACTTCCAGTCAAACGCCAAGTCACTGGCACCATTGGATTTTAAGCGTTCAAGCCGCGCAAGTCCCTCGTCAAGCGTGGGCCGATGGCCCTCTTCGACCCACCACATCACAAAATGCTGATCGGCCATGATTTCGAACCATTCCGCGCGGCGTTCAAAGAATTGTTTATGGATCGTACCCCAAACAAATTTCTCCAAGCTTGGCGCATCCTGCCAAACCGTCAGATTGGCGACGAATTGCGGATCGTCGTTAATACTGTTCTCGGTATTGCCGGTTCCGGGTTCGCCGGAGCCTTCCATCATCCAAACAAACCCCGGCATACGTTTGCCAAGGCCGTTGATCCGATCAAGGTTGTCCATGAACTCCTTGACGCGGGGATCGTCCGTTGGCGCGACAAGGCGACCGATATTGAGTTCCGCCAGATGCATCAGCGCCCCTTCAGCTTCAGGTGATCCCAGCCAAATGCGTGATCCGTGTCACCATGTTCCATCAGATGTTCCAGCCGCTCTGCCGCCTCGTCAATGCCGGGGCGATGACCGGGTGAAACCCACCACATCACAAGCCGATGCCCGCCCCACATTTGTTCGCCGGGGTCATACCATTCGCCCTTGCGATCAACAAATTGGCGATGGAGCGTGTTCCAGGTGAAATGAAAAAGGCTTTCGGCATCTTCCCAGACCGACAAGGTAGAAGCCGTGCGCGGGTTGCCACCCAGAATGCCCTTCGGGTCAAGCTGGGCGGATTCCATATCGTCGCCGTCCATGTGCCAGACATAGCCGGGCGTTGCGGCCGCCAGCGCATAAACCCGATCAAGGTTGTTCTGAAAGTCCGCAACACGCGGATCGTCCCAGTCGTATTTCAAAAGTCCGATGTTGAACTCGGCAAGGTGGAACCCGGCGGTCAAACTCACTCCGCCGCGATAACCCGCTTGTGTTTGATGCGATCCTCGATCTCGTCACGGAAATGCCGGATCAGGCCCTGGATCGGCCAGGCGGCCGCATCGCCAAGGGCGCAAATCGTGTGGCCCTCGACCTGCTTAGTCACGTCCAGCAGCATGTCGATTTCCTCGATTTCGGCATCGCCGCGCACGAGGCGTTCCATCACCCGCATCATCCAGCCGGTGCCTTCACGACACGGCGTACACTGGCCACAGCTTTCGTGTTTGTAGAACGCCGCCAGCCGCCAGATGGCTTTGATGATGTCGGTCGATTGATCCATCACGATCACCGCCGCCGTGCCAAGGCCCGAACGTTGGTCGCGCAGCCAATCAAAATCCATGATCGCTTCGCGGGCGATATCGGCAGGCAGGCAGGGCACAGATGCACCGCCCGGAATGACGGCCTTAAGGTTATCCCAACCGCCCCGGATGCCACCGCAATGTTTCTCGATCAGTTCCTCGAACGGGATCGACATCGCCTCTTCAACCACGCAGGGATTGTTGACGTGGCCGGAGATCGCAAAAAGCTTGGTGCCCGCATTGTTCGGACGCCCAAAGGAGGTGAACCAATCGGGGCCACGGCGCAGAATGGTCGGGACCACGGCAATGGATTCCACGTTGTTCACAGTCGTCGGACAACCATAGAGCCCCGCCCCCGCCGGAAACGGCGGCTTCATACGGGGCATACCTTTTTTGCCCTCAAGGCTTTCCAAAAGCGCGGTTTCTTCGCCGCAGATGTAAGCCCCGGCGCCGTGTGCGACATAGAGGTCGAAGTCCCAGCCGGATTTCGCGGCATTCTTGCCGAGGAGACCTGCATCATAAGCCTCGTCAATCGCGGCTTGCAGGGCTTCGCGTTCGCGGATGAACTCGCCCCGGATATAGATGTAGCCCGCATTTGCGCCCATGCCGAAACCCGCAATCAAGCAGCCTTCGACCAGCGTATGTGGGTCGTGGCGCATAATCTCGCGGTCTTTACAGGTGCCGGGCTCGGATTCGTCTGCGTTCACCACCAGATAGGAGGGCCGCCCGTCGCTTTCCTTGGGCATAAAGGACCACTTGAGACCGGTCGGAAAGCCCGCACCACCGCGCCCCCGCAAGCCCGATGCTTTGACCTGATCGACGATCCAGTCGCGACCGTTCTTGATCATCTTGCCGGTGCCATCCCAATGGCCGCGCTTCTTCGCGCCCGCAAGCGAACGGTCATGCATCCCATAAAGGTTGGTGAAGATCCGGTCGGAATCGTTCAGCATCGTCTAGTCCTCGTCCTGCTGGCGTGCGCGCCAGACCTGAAATAAAACAACCAGCGCCCAGATGAACGCGGCCAGAGCGATGAGGTCAAAGAGGATCGCAAAGCGTGCCTCCCAGCCCATTTGTCCGCCCAACCAGGAGGCCCCAAGCCAAGCCGGAAAGGTGATCAGGATCACGATGGATGCGATCCGCGCCTGTCTTTCCAACCCTTGGCCCAAAGGGACCTCCCAAAATTCTGCGACGCTTAGTAGACGTCGCCCTTGTCAACCTTGGACGAAAACGCGGTCTCGCCGCCCTCGGCCAATGTTTTTGCCTGTTCGACCCAATTGTCACGGGTTGCCCGGCCCTTGAAGCGCAACAGGTTGTCATCCACCCATGCGATTTCCGAGGCCGTCCAGTTTGCGATCTGGTCAAAGTGATAGACGCCCATGCCATGCAGCGCCTTTTCCAGACCCGGACCCACACCTTTGATGCGTTTGAGGTCATCGCCCTTGCCGCCGCGCGCGCCGTCGAGTTTTTCAGGCGGACCCGCCTCGGCCGTTGCCGCTGGTTTGGGTTTTGGCGCGGGTGCTGGTTTGGCCGCAGGTGTGGGCTTTGGCGCAGGCGCTGCCGCCGGTTTTGCCTCCGGTGCAGGTGCTGGTTCTGGAGCGGGTGCCGAAGGTGCCGTTGGTGCCACTGTCGGTGTCGGCGCAGGTGTTGGTGTTGCTTCGATTGTTGCGCTGCTAGCGGACGAACAAAAGAACCCGGTCAAGATCTTGCCGATCACAAAGACGACGATGACGCCGACGATAAACGCCAGCAAAACGCGCCATTCAAGCGATTTCCAGGTAATAAGAAAAGCCAGAATCCCCAAGAAAATTGCGGCCAGCCAGCTTAGATTGCGGCAAGTTGTGTCGGTTTCATTTCCACTCATTGTGCCCCTCCTTTAGAAGGTTCAGATTGTGGTCCCCCCTGGACCCTTAGTATCAGCTCTGTTGTCGGCTGATTGCGATGGCGGCTTTGCGCCAGTCTGCGGCCCCGCCGGTTTCATGCGGGATATTTTCGTCGATCCAGGCCATTTCGCGCCGGTTCATGGATACAAATTGAGAATAGTGGAAGATGCCAGCGGCATAAAGTGCCGCTTGCTGGTCAACGCCCAGGCCTTCGATTGCCGTGAAATCATCGGCCTGACCGTCATTCGGTGCCTCCAGCGCCTTTGGTTGCAGCGGCTGGATGGCCTTTGGCGCATCTTCGACAACGGCGGCAGGTGTGGGCTTGGGCGCAGGCTCGGCGGCGGTCTCGGGTTCAGGCTCTGGCCTTGAGACAGCTTCGGATGCTTCTTCGGCAACCTCAGTTTCAGCTGGTACTTCCACTTCTGCAGGCAGTTCCTCTGCGGCGCTTTCCTCGGCTGGCTCTACTTCTTCGTCAGCAGGCGTTGCGTCGGTTTCCTGAGGTGCCACCATTTCAGCGATCGGTTCCTCTGCCACAGGGGTTTCAGGCTTTTGTTCTTCGTCCTCGGCGGCAAGCGCTTTGCTTTCGGCCTTTTCAGAGGCTTTCTTTGCCACTTTGATCGTCACCGATTTCTTCTTGCCAGACTGGCTGGCCTTTGCTTCTTCGGCCTCACCTTCGGCAACTTCGGCCTCGACCGCCTTGATTGCGGCGGCAACTTTGTTGGCCTTGTCTTCCGGCGTTTCCTCTGGCGTTTCTTCCGGCACGTCGTCAGCCATCTCTTGCGACGGCTCTTCCTTATCCTCGTCGCTTAATTCTGCTTCCTGAAGCGCCTTTTCAACGCCCTTTTTGACCTCGGCCATCCGTGCGGCATTGGTTGCGGCGACATCTTCAATGGGATCGGTCAGAGTCAAAGGCTCCGGCGCCTCTTCTTCGCTTGGTGCCGACCCTTGAGCGATATCGTCAGCCGCGCGTTCGATCCGCTGCTCCAGACCGTCGTTGGCTGCATTTTCAACCAGGTCCGCAGGTTCAAGCACACCCGCAGGTTTCAAGGCGGCAGCTTCGGCAGCGGAGGTTTCGGCAAAGGTGCCCTCGTCACGATCGGCGGCTTCAAGTGCTGCAATCCGGCGCGCAACACGGCTTTGCTTTCGGCCGCATAAAACGCTGCGCAAGATAAAGCCGATGATCAGAAACCCAGCCGCGCCGCTACCGTAAGCCACAGGCAATTCAAGCGCGACATCACGTTGCAGATAATAGCCAAGTGCGGCGCCAGCAAGCGCGGCAATAATCCAGCAAAAGGTTGAACACACCGCGCTGCGGCCTTGATTTCCTGCCATTCTCAATCACTCCTCGGGCATTGTGGACGAGCTCAGTAAACGTCGCCTTTTGCGACCTTTTTAGAGAACTCTGTCTGGCCACCCTCCGCCAGAGTTTTCGCTTGTTGCACCCAATTGTCCCGGCTGACGCGACCCTTGAATTTCAAGAGGTTATTGTCAACCCAAGCCACCTCAGTATCCGTCCATTTCGCGATCTGGCCATAGTGCCAGACGCCCATTTCATTCAGCAGTTTTTCCAAAGCCGGACCGATGCCCTTGATCTGTTTCAGATTGTCGCCCTTGCCGCCCTTTGGCGCTTTCATCATCGCTGGCTTTTCACCCGCACCCGTTGCAACCGGAGCCTCGGCTTTTGCCTTTGGCTTGGCCGCAGGCGTCTTGCTTGCCTTGGCGGGTTTTCGCACCAATACAGGCGGCTCGTCGCCCTGGATACGCTTGACCGTATCGCCGATCTGCACCGCAATCCCGGCAGAGGCGTTATATTCCGAACGCCCGTCCTCGAATTCCTTGAGGCTGGTCAGACCCGACAAAGGCTCCGCCGCGTAGCGCCCGTTTTGCGGACCCGGCACCGGCACTTCGCCACGACCGAAGGCGGCCAGAATTTCGCGGAACTTATCCGCCGTCAGATCCTCGTAGAAATCCTTGCCGATCTGCACCATCGGCGCATTGGCACAAGCACCGAGGCATTCCACCTCTTCCCATGAAAACTTGCCATCGGCCGAGATTTCATGCGCGTGGGCGGCGATCTCGGCCTTGCAAACCGAAATCAAATCCTCGGCCCCGCAGATCATACACGTTGTCGTTCCACAAACCTGAATATGCGCGACCGAGCCCACGGGTTTGAGTTGGAACATGAAATAGAACGAGGCCACTTCCAACACGCGGATGTAAGCCATCCCCAGCATGTCGCCCACGGTTTCAATCGCCGGTTTGGACAGCCACCCCTCTTGCTCCTGCGCGCGCCACAAAAGAGGGATCACCGCCGAGGCTTGCCGCCCTTCGGGGTATTTCGCGATTTGGCCCTCGGCCCAGGCGGCATTGGCCGGGGTAAAAGCAAAGGTTTCGGGTTGTTCAGGGTGCAGGCGGCGCAGCATCAGGCGCATCCTCCGAATTTGGAAATTAAGTAATGTTTGTCGGTTGTGTCTTCGCAGACGTGCCCATCGTCAAACAGGGTTTTGGGTGCCGCGCGGTCGATCTCCATCTGGCCCCAAAGGGCGCTTTGGCGCATCCGGCGGTCCGCGGCGCTGATGGTGCGATCAACATAGGCCAGCAGGTCGGTGCGGTTTTCGGTCAGCTTCAATGTCATGGTGACGCTGGCGCTCAAGGCCACAAAAACCAATGTCAGCAGGGCCGAAATCAACGATCAATCTCCCCAAAGACCACGTCGAGCGACCCAAGGATCGCAGCGACATCCGCCAGTTGGTGGCCCTTGCAGATATGATCCATCGCTTGCAAATGCGGGTAGCCCGGGGCGCGGATTTTGGTTTTGTACGGCTTGTTTGAGCCATCCGACACAAGGTAGACGCCGAACTCACCTTTAGGCGCTTCAACGGCGACATATACCTCGCCCTCAGGCACATGGAACCCTTCGGTGTAGAGCTTGAAGTGGTGGATCAAAGCCTCCATCGAGGTTTTCATATCGCCACGTTTGGGCGGCGTCACTTTGCCCCGCGCCAACACGTCACCAGTGGATTCCTCCAGCTTTTTGATCGCTTGCTGAATGATCTTGGTCGATTCGCGCATTTCCGCCATGCGGCAGAGGTAGCGATCGTAACAATCACCGTTCACGCCGACTGGAATCTTGAAATCAAACTCATCGTAGCATTCATAGGGCTGCGCGCGGCGCAAATCCCACGCCATGCCCGAGCCACGGACCATCACGCCCGAAAAACCCCAATCGAGCGCTTCTTGCTCGGAAATCACCCCGATATCGACGTTACGCTGCTTGAAGATCCGGTTTTCGGTCAACAAGCCTTCGATGTCGTCCAACACGGCCGGAAATTCCAAGGACCATTGCATGATGTCGTCGAGCAACCCGTGCGGCAAATCCTGATGGACGCCGCCAGGACGGAAATACGCTGCGTGCAGACGCGCGCCGCATGCCCGCTCGTAAAAGATCATCAGCTTTTCGCGTTCCTCAAACCCCCAAAGCGGCGGGGTCAGTGCGCCCACATCCAGCGCCTGCGTGGTCACGTTCAAGAGGTGGTTGAGCACCCGGCCAATCTCGGAATAGAGCACCCGGATCAGGCTTGCGCGGCGTGGAACAGGCGTATTCGTCAGCTTTTCAATCGCCAGACACCAGGCATGTTCCTGGTTCATCGGGGCAACGTAATCGAGCCGGTCAAAGTATGGCAGGTTTTGCAGATAGGTCCGGCTTTCCATCAGCTTTTCCGTACCGCGATGCAAGAGGCCGATGTGAGGGTCACACCGCTCAACAACTTCGCCGTCCAGTTCCACCACCAGACGTAAAACGCCGTGGGCTGCCGGGTGTTGCGGGCCGAAGTTGATGTTGAAATTACGGATGCGCTGTTCGCCGTGCAGCGCGTCATTGAAACCTTTGGAGCCGTCCATCATATCCTGTTACTCCTTATCGCCCAGTTGGGCCGCGGTGCGAAAAACCTTGGTCAAAAGCCGCCACGTCCCACCTTCATTTACGAACCCCAAATGGTCTTCATATCTCAGTGGAGGCACGTCCACCCAAAGATGCACCCGCGCGATCAGACCTGCCACATCCACCGACAAAATCTCGTAAGACGCCTTGCCGGGGAAAGCATCGCGGCACCTCACCCGTTCTAGATACGAGGTCTTGTCCCAGAATGTTGTGCCGCTTTCGTCCACCAGCGTCATCTGAAACCGGTCGTGGCACATCTTTTCGAACACGTCTGAGTGGGCGAAATAGACAGCCTCGCCATAGTCCCTGGCCACAGCCAGAACGTCGCCATATGCCGAAGTGTTGCTCACTTCGCCTCCGCCTTGTCATCACCCGGCAGGATGTATTCCGCACCCTCCCAGGGGGACATGAAATCAAACTGACGGTATTCCTGAACGAGCGACACCGGCTCGTAAACGACCCGCTTTTCTTTCTCGTCGTAGCGTACTTCGGAATAGCCCGTGGTCGGGAAATCCTTGCGCAAAGGATAGCCGCGAAAGCCGTAGTCCGTGAGGAGGCGGCGCAAATCGGGATGGCCCGAGAACATCACGCCATACATATCAAAAACCTCCCGCTCGAACCAATTGGCCGAGGGGTGAACACCCGTGATCGACGGGACAATCTCATCCTCGCGGATTGCCACACGCACCCGGATGCGGTGGTTTTGGTACATCGACAGGAAATGATAGACGACATCAAAGCGCTGGCCCCGCGTCGGATAGTCAACGGCGGTAATATCAATCAGCGTAGAAAACCGGCAGTTGCGGTCGTTTTTCAGAAACTCGACAAACTCAACAAGCCCGTTCAGCGTTACGTTTACACTCAATTCATCCAGCGTGATATCGGATGTCAGAACTGCATCGTCCTGCCGTGCGCCGATCAGATCGGCCAATTCAATAAGCGCCTCTGTCATCGCGTTCTCCCGGTCCTAGCGGACAATCGTTCCGGTGCGGCGGATTTTCCGCTGCAATTGTAAAATCCCGTAAAGCAGCGCCTCGGCGGTCGGCGGACAGCCTGGCACATAGATGTCAACCGGCACGATCCGGTCACAGCCGCGCACGACGGAATAGGAATAGTGATAATAGCCGCCCCCATTCGCACAGGACCCCATGGAGATCACGTAACGCGGCTCGGGCATCTGGTCGTAAACCTTGCGCAAAGCTGGCGCCATCTTGTTGGTCAGCGTGCCGGCCACAATCATCAGATCCGACTGGCGCGGGGAGGCGCGGGGTGCCGTGCCAAAACGCTCCAGATCATAGCGCGGCATGGAGGTATGCATCATCTCCACCGCGCAGCAGGCCAGACCAAAAGTCATCCAATGGAGCGAGCCGGTGCGTGCCCAGTTGATGATGTCCTCGGTCGAGGTCAAGAGGAACCCCTTATCCTGCAATTCGCGGTTCAGGGCCGAGGTCGCAACCTCTTTGTCCGCACCTGCGGTATTGGCCGAAGTGCTCACGCCCATTCCAAGGCCCCCTTCTTCCACTCATAAGCGAAGCCGACAGTCAGCACGCCAAGGAACACAATCATCGACCAGAAACCAAGCAAGCCGACATGCTGGAACGACGCGGCCCAGGGGAACAGAAACGCCACCTCAAGGTCGAAAATGATAAAGAGGATTGATACAAGATAAAACCGCACATCAAACTTCATCCGCGCGTCGTCAAAGGCGTTAAACCCACACTCGTAAGCCGAGATTTTCTCGGCATCCGGATTGCGCACGGCGACCACCAAAGCGGCGATGATCAGGACCAGCCCAAGGGTAATCGCAAGGCCCAGAAAGATGAGGATCGGCAGATATTCACGTAGCAGTTCGTCCAAGTCATCCTCCATCGAGCCACAAGACGCAGAGTTGCTGTCGAACCTTTAAACGCGGACCCATATGAGGTCAACCGAACCAAGCGGCGAATCCGGCGGATTTCACTGCCAAATCCACGCAGTTCTTTATGCGACCAAATATCCCGGGGGAAATGGGCGGACCCAAGGGCCGCTCATTGGGGGCAGCGCCCTGGCCCCCTTGCCGTCAATCACCCGTTTTCCAGGGTGGATCGCGCTTTTCAAAAAAGGCGGCAATACCTGCTTTGGCCTCCGCCCCTTCCCAGGTTTTCACCAGCCGCCAAATCGTTTCATCAACGATCTTTTCGGTAATTTCGGGTCCAAGCATCCGCGCCAACCGCTTGCTTTCAGCAACCGCTCCAGGAGCGGCCAAAAGATAGGGCGCAACCTCCGCCGCTATCGCCGCATCCAGTTCATCGGCGCTGACGACTCGTGCCAGAAGGTTCAGCTTTTCGGCCTCTTCCGCGTCAAAAACCCGCGCCGACATGAACACACGTCGCGCTTTGTCTTCACCCATCCGTGCCAGAACATATGGCGAGATAGTCGCGGGGATCAGCCCCAGCTTTACCTCCGTCAATCCAAACTTCGCGCCTGTCACACCAATGGCCACGTCACAGACGGACATCATCCCGACACCACCACCAAAGGCATTGCCCTGCACCCGCCCGATCAGCGGTTTCGGCAACGTGTTCAAAGCAAACAATGCCATCGCCAGCTTTCTCGCCTCGCGTCCCCGGGTTTCGCTGTCTGCCGCCATCTGATCCTGCATCCAGCGCAAATCACCCCCCGCACAAAAGCTTTTGCCTTCTGCGGCCAGCACAACCACTCGTACGCTATCATCCGCGCCTAGCTCTGTTGCGGCAAGGCTCAACTCTTCAATCATCGCGCCGGACATGGCGTTGTGCTTGTCTGCCCGCGCAAGCCACAATGTCGCGACACCTCGGGGGTCACGATCAATCCTCAACGTCTCATAACCGCTCATCCGCGCAATCCTTTCGCAAATTCCGCGACTTTCGCCAGCCGCTTGGCATCAAGCCCGGTTTCAAACCCCTGCCCGCGCAAAAATGCCGCCACATCCTCAGTCGCCACATTTCCCGCAGCCCCTGGCGCATAGGGACACCCCCCAAGACCGCCGACCGAGGCATCAAAGACCCGCACACCCGCCTCCAGCGAGGCGGCGATGTTTTCCAGCGCCCGGCCAGATGTGGCATGATAATGACCGGCCAGTTTTTCAACCTTTACCCGGTCAACGACTGCCGCCAGCATTGTGGAGATCTCTGCCGGGGCCGCCTGCCCCAAAGTATCCCCAAGCGAAATTTCATAGCAGCCCATCTCCGCCAGGGCCGCCGCAACATCCGCCACGGCCCCGGGCTTGGTCTTCCCATCATAGGGGCAATCGACAACGCAAGACACGTAGCCGCGGACCGGCACCCCAGCCTCCTTCGCTGCCGCCATCACAGGCTGAAACCGCTCCAGGCTTTCAGCAATCGAACAGTTGATATTGGCCCGACTGAACCCTTCGGATGCAGAGGCAAAAATCGCAATCTCGTCGGCGCGCGCGGCAAGTGCTGCCTCAAAGCCACGCAAATTCGGGGTCAAAGCGGCGTAGGAGACGCCATTTGCACGTTTGATTCCACCCAGCACCTCCGCTGCGTCGCCCATTTGCGGCACCCATTTGGGCGAGACGAATGACGTCACCTCAATGCGGCGAAACCCGACATCGGACAAAAGATCGACCAGCGCGATCTTGTCCTCAGCCGCAATCAGCCGCTTTTCATTTTGCAACCCATCACGCGGGCCAACTTCAAATATCTCAACAAAATCAGTCATCTGGCAACTCGTAAAACGGTTTCAGATAAAGCCGCTCCGCCCCCTCTGGCGGCAAGGATTTCTGAAACGCAGGCCGGGCGAACAATCGTTCGCGATAGGCCGCGACCCTAGGGAATTCCTCAAGTTTCACGAAAAACCCCGCGCCATAGACCGAATAGCCGACATTTGTATCCACCGCAGAAAACCCCGAGGCCAGAAGGTATTCACGCCCCTCTAACGCCTCCTCGACCACCGACAAAACGCGTTTGAGCCGCATGGTTTCATATTTCATCACCGTGGGCGAACGCATCCAGGCCTCGCGCATCACCACATGATGTTGCGTCAAGGTCGCCAGATGCTGGCCCATGGTTTCGGCAAAATGCAGCCACTGCACCCATTCCCAACGCTCCGGGTCGCCCGCTAACCGTCCAAGGCCCGTCTCTGGATAGGTTTCCACCAGATATTCCGTGATCGCGCCGGTTTCAAAAACATGCCTGTCCCCATCTTCCAGTGCGGGTACCCGGCCCGCAGGTGACAGCTTTCGGTACTCATTGTTAAACAAGGATTTGCGAAAGGAATGCACCACCAACTCAAAGTCCAGACCCATCTCGTACAATAGCGCAAGCGAGCGGGTGGAGCGACTTTCCCAGCCGTGATGAAGTCTCAGCATCTTGTCTTCTTCTTTGCCCAAATACTCATATCACCCAAGCCTATCGACACCCGAAACACTTGCGATCACTCATCCTCGACCAGCAAAATCAGCGGCGCACCGGCTTCGACCTGAGCCCCCTCGGCCACCAGAACTTCGCCAACCAGGCCGTCTCGGGGGGCTGTCAGCACATGTTCCATCTTCATCGCCTCAAGCACCGCCAATGGCGCACCGGCCTCCACGGCCTCGCCCGATTTGACCGCAATCCTTTTCACAAGCCCCGGCATCGGTGCGACCACACCATTTTCAAGCCCGGCGGTTGCGGACGTGCGCTCGAGCGGCGCGGGAATGTCAAAACTAAAGGTATCTTCGCCAAAGATGGTAACGACATTGCCGTGGCGTACACCGCTGGCATCAAGGCTGTGCCCGTCAACCTGCCATCCGGCAGAGCCGCGCCGCATCTCAAAACTGCGACCGTCCAACTGAAAGGTCGCGTGATCCGCGGCCAGCACACGCATCCGCAGGTCATAGTGAACCTCCCCCGCCGATAGCCGCAGATCCCGCGCAAGCGGCCGCCAAAGGGCAAAACCCGTCTGCCAGTCACCCCCCTGATCAAGACCATCCGCAATCAAGGCGGCCAACCCCAGAACCCCGTCCCCGGGTTCGGGTTGCGCCACCAAAGACGCCAGATCACGCGCGATCAGGCCGGTATCCACATCACCCTCAGCAAAGCCCTTGTGACGCGCCAAGGCCCCTAAGAAAGACAGATTGGTAACTGTTCCCGCCACTTCGGTCGCTGAAAGGGCGGCATCCAGCTGCCGCAACGCCGTGCTGCGGCTTGCCCCATGAACAATCACTTTGGCGATCATCGGGTCATAAAACGGCGAAATATCATCGCCCGGCCGCACGCCGCTGTCAGCCCTTGCGCCTTTTGGGAAAACCAGATGCGACAGATGCCCCGTGGCGGGTAAAAACCCTTTGGGAACATCCTCGGCATAAAGTCTTGCCTCAAATGCATGGCCGTTGATCGTCAATTCATCCTGGCGCTTTGGCAGGCCCTCGCCCGCAGCGACGCGCAATTGCCATTCCACCAGATCGACCCCGGTGATCGCCTCCGTGACGGGATGTTCGACTTGAAGCCTGGTGTTCATTTCCATGAACCAGAACCCGTCCGTCTTTAGCCCGCCCGCACCGTCAACGATAAACTCGATCGTGCCCGCTCCGGCATAGCCAATCGCCTTGGCCGCCTTGATTGCCGCATCACCCATTGCGCGGCGCATCTCTTCGGTCATTCCGGGTGCGGGGGCCTCTTCGATGACCTTTTGATGTCGGCGCTGCAAAGAGCAATCCCGCTCGAACAAATGCACAGCGTCCTTGCCATCACCAAAAACCTGCACCTCTATATGGCGCGGTTTTTCAACGAATTTCTCCACTAAAACCGCTTCATTGCCAAAAGCGGTTTTTGCCTCGCCGCGAGCGGCTGCCAATGCCTCCTGAAAGGCGGCGGGTTTTTCGACCAATCGCATCCCCTTGCCGCCGCCACCTGCAACCGCTTTGATCAGCACCGGATAGCCGATTTCATCCGCCTTTTCAGCAAGATAACCCGGATCCTGATTGTCGCCATGATAGCCCGGCACAACCGGAACCCCGGCTTTTTCCATCAAGACTTTGGCGGCATCTTTCAACCCCATTGCCCGGATTGCTTTTGCCGATGGCCCGATAAACACGAGCCCGGCTTTTTCGACCGCTTCGACAAAATCAGGGTTTTCCGACAAAAACCCATAGCCCGGATGGATCGCCTCGGCCCCGGTTTCAAGCGCTGCTTTGATGATCAGATCACCGCGCAGATAGCTTTGCGCGGGCGGCGGCGGGCCTAGGTAAACCGCCCGATCGGCCAGTGCCACATGTTTTGCCTTAGCATCGGCATCGGAAAATACCGCCACGGTTTTCACGCCCAGGTCTTGGGCGGTTTCCATGACCCGGCAGGCAATTTCGCCCCGGTTTGCGATCAGGATTTTTCGGAACATCAGTTCTTCCTCTGCCATCCACCACCCAGAAGGCTTTGTGCCTCGCGGATCATATCTTCAACAATCAAAGCCGCCGGTTTTGTTGCGCGCACAAGCCCGATCGCCTCCCCAACCGTGGCGGAGGCAATCGAAGTATCCCCGTTTTCCAACGCCGCTTGCCAACTTGCCTGAGCGGTTTTGTCGGCGGCAAGTTCGTCGTAGCGACCATGCCATTCAGCCGTGAAATCATTTTGTAGAACACGATTGTCAAACCGCGCGGGCCAGTCAAAATTTCGCGCGATATCAACGACTTTTGTATGAACCGTCTGATCACCATTTGCAGCAATACCCGCCGCATGGTGGCCCTTGGGTGCCAAGGCTTCTTCAGCGGCCCAAAACCTTGTGCCTGCGACGATTCCGTCGGCCCCCAACATCAATGCCGCTGCCAAGCCCCGCCCATCGGCAATGCCTCCGGCGGCACAAAGCAAAACTTCCGGGGCGCTTTTTGCCAACAGGTCAGCGACTTCCGGCACAAGCGTCATGGTACCGCGCGACGCCCCGTGCCCGCCAGCCTCGCCGCCCTGTGCAACCAAAACATCCGCACCGGCATCAATTGCCACCCCTGCATCCGTCAAACTCTGGATTTGACAAATCAGCGGCACACCGGCGGCCTTTATCGCGCTTGCAGGCAACATCGGATCGCCAAAGCTCAGAAAAACCGCGCGGGGTTTGCGCGACAGAACATCCTCCAGCAAACTGGGAACACCCGCCAGCCGCCAAGTGATGAAACCGCAACCAACCCCGGCATTGCCGGCATTGTTGAACTCGTTTGCGATCCACTCCGGCTCGCAATATCCGCCGCCAATCATGCCAAGCGCCCCGGCGTGGCTGACCGCTGCTGCCAGCCGCCCGCCGCCGACCTTGGCCATCGGTGCCGAGATGATCGGGGCCTCAAGCCCAAATGCCTTGGTCAATCTGGTTTCAATCACTGCGCGCTCCCTTCTTCTTTGGCGAAATACTCCCGCCGGAGGCATGAAGTTACATCCGGAACAGGCCGAATTTCGTGTCCTCGATGGGGGCACAAAGACAGGCCGACAGGCTAAGTGCCAGCACATCACGGGTCTTGCGCGGATCAATGATACCGTCGTCCCAAAGCCGCGCAGAGGCATAAAGCGGGTTGGATTGCGTGGCGAACATCTCCAGCGTCGGACGCTTGAACGCAGCCTCTTCCTCGGCACTCCAACTCCCGCCGTTCCGCTCGATCCCGTCGCGTTTTACGGTTGCCAGGACACCCGCGGCCTGCTCGCCGCCCATCACGGAAATCCGGCTGTTGGGCCAGGTCCAGAGGAACCTCGGGCTATAGGCCCGCCCCGCCATGCCATAGTTGCCAGCCCCAAAGGAGCCGCCGACAAGGATGGTGATTTTCGGCACTTTCGTCGTCGCCACCGCTGTCACCAGCTTGGCCCCGTGGCGAGCGATCCCTTCGGATTCATATTTCTGACCGACCATGAAACCAGTGATATTTTGCAAGAATAACAAGGGGATATGGCGTTGCGAACAAAGCTCGACGAAATGCGCACCCTTTTGCGCACTTTCCGAAAACAACACCCCATTGTTGGCAATAATACCAATCGGCATGCCCTTCACATGGGCAAAGCCGCAGACCAGCGTTTCACCGAACCGCGCCTTGAACTCATCAAACCGCGAGCCATCAACCAGCCGTGCGATCACCTCGCGAATATCATAAGGCTTGCGCGGATCCGAAGGCACTACGCCCAGCAATTCAGCGGGGTCGTAAAGCGGCTCTTCCACCGGTGCCAGCTTCATCTGGTCGGGCTTGATCCGGTTCAAACCGGCGACGGCACGCCGCGCCAGGGCCAGCGCGTGGGCGTCATCCTCCGCCAGATAATCCGCTACGCCAGAGAGGCGCGTATGAACATCGCCGCCGCCAAGATCCTCAGCCGAGACAACCTCCCCTGTTGCGGCTTTGACCAAAGGCGGGCCTGCCAGAAAGATCGTCCCCTGTTCGCGCACAATGATCGTGACATCCGACATAGCAGGGACATAAGCCCCTCCGGCAGTGCAGGATCCCATCACCACAGCGATTTGCGGGATGCCTTTGGCACTCATATTCGCCTGATTGTAAAAAATTCGCCCGAAGTGATCGCGATCCGGGAAAACCTCGTCCTGATTGGGCAGGTTGGCCCCGCCTGAATCCACAAGATAGACGCAAGGCAGGTTATTCGCCTCGGCGATTTCCTGTGCACGAAGGTGTTTTTTCACGCTCATCGGGAAATAGGTGCCGCCTTTGACGGTCGCGTCATTGCAGACCACCATGACCTCCAGTCCCATCACCCGCCCGATCCCGGCAATCATCCCGGCGGCAGGGGCTCCACCGTCGTAAAGGCCATGTGCGGCCGTTGCCCCGATCTCCAGAAATGGTGAACCGGGATCAAGCAAGCCTGCTACCCGGTCGCGTGGCAACATTTTTCCGCGTTCCAGATGACGTGCGCGGGCTTTTTCACCACCCCCCATGGCGGCTTCTTCAGCGGCGGCATAAATGGTTGCAAGCGTCGCCTCATGCGCGGCGATGTTTTCTTGCCACTCAGCGCTGCCGCTCAGAAGTTTCGAGGTGATCTGCGCCATTTTCAGCCTCCAAGCCCGGCGTGTTCCAGATAGAAAACCTGCTTGGCTGTCATGGTCAAAAGACAGGACAGGGCCGCTGGTCCGCCGCCCGTGCCACCACCCCATTGCGAACGTTCATAGTCACAAGTTGCGTCACGAAACGGGATCCACGCGCGTTGCATTGCCCTCAGCGCCTTGGCTTGCGAGGGGACACCTTCGCCTGCGTCCATGTCGATGTCTGTCTGCTTGGCCCGTGCCATTTGCGATTGGTACACCTGATTTAGGCGTGCGTCCCAAAACTCCAGCTCGCGACTAAGGCAGCCCCCCATGCCATAGGTCGAAAAGCCACCGGCTGTATCTTCCATACAAGCGTTGGCCGACACGCCAATGCAGGCCTCATATTCCGCCATATGCGTGCCAGCACCAAGGCAGGACAGTGTGTGATCGTCGGAATAAACAAGGCCGTCTTCATCCGATTGGGCTGCACCGGCGACCCCGATTAAACAGAATGCGATCAGTAACTTGCGAATATGTTTCATCCCGTTGCCTTCATCAGTTCCCGGCCACACAACATGCGGCGGATTTCACTTGTACCGGCACCGATTTCCATCAGCTTGGCGTCGCGCATGATCCGGCTGAGCGGGCTGTCGTTCAGGAAGCCGGCCCCGCCCATCGCCTGCACCCCTTGGACCGCGACATTCATCCCCTGCTCGGAGGCATAAAGCACACAAGCCGCCGCATCCTGACGTGTCACCTGCCCGCGGTCACAGGCCCCGGCGACGGCGTAGACATAAGCCCGCGATGAGTTCATCGAGGTGTAGATGTCCGCGATCTTGCCCTGCATCAGCTGAAAATCCCCGATTTTCTGGCCGAATTGCTTGCGCTCGTGCATGTAGGGCATGATGTGATCAAGGACGGAGTGCATGATCCCAACGCCAATGCCCGAAAGGACCACGCGCTCGTAATCAAGGCCGGACATCAGCACGTTTACGCCTTTGCCTTCCTCGCCAAGGACATTTTCGAACGGCACTTCAACGTCTTCAAAAATCAACTCGGCGGTGTTTGAACCGCGCATCCCCATCTTGTCGAAATGCGGACTGGTCGAAAAACCCTTCATGTCCTTTTCGATCAAAAACGCCGTCATTCCCCTTGGTCCGGCCTCGGGATCGGTTTTTGCATAGACCACCAAAGTATCCGCATCAGGGCCGTTGGTGATCCAGTATTTGTTGCCGTTGAGCGTGTAATAACCATTCTTCTTGTCCGCCCGCAGCGACATCGACACCACATCGGACCCCGCACCTGCCTCGGACATGGCCAGTGCGCCGACATGTTCGCCTGAAATCAGCCGGGGCAGGTATTTCGCCTTTTGTTCAGATGTCCCATTCAGCTTGATCTGGTTGACGCAAAGGTTGGAATGCGCCCCGTAGCTGAGCGAGACCGAGGCCGAGGCCCGCGCGATTTCTTCCACAGCAATCGTATGAGCGAGGTAGCCCATATCGACCCCGCCATATTCCTCTTCGACGGTGATGCCGAGCAATCCCAGCTCGCCCATTTCACGCCAAAGCTCCATTGGAAAGGCGTTGGAACTGTCAATTTCAGCCGCCAATGGGGCCACCCGATCCTGTGCCCAACGGTGAACCGTTTCACGAAGGGCTTCGATTTCCTCCCCACAGGCGAAATTCATCGAGGCGTTGAACATTTTTGGGCTCCGGATTTAATTGAACGCTTGTTCATTTTTAACAGATCAAATGCCGCTTAGCAAGCTGCGCCAGCTTGATAGGCCGCACCAATTTCTTCTCGTAACATCCCGGCAATCTGATCGCAGTCCGCCTCTGAAAAGGTGAGTGGCAAGCGAATGTCCATCAACCCGTCCAAAATCCGATCCGTTTGCGGCAATTGCTGCGATGGCGCGTAGGTCCAGGAAGTATAGCGCGACGTGAATGCCTGCGGTTCTGCAGCCCCAAACCATTTCAGTTCCACCCCTCGCGCGGCGCAATCTGCCAACAGCTTATTGATCGCCTCGGCCTGCCAGTCGAGCAACAGGAATTGAAAGGATGACCCCACGAAATGCTCCGCCTCGCTTCGCTTGATCAGCCGCAAACCCGGCGTCCCGGCCAGACCGGCCTCCAGACGCTGATAGCGTGCATTCCAGCGTTCGATCTGGCGGGTCAGGTCGCGCAGTTGCGGGCGCAGAATTGCCGCGCGCAGATTGTCCATGCGGCCAGAATTATTGGGCGTTTGCAACCTGATAGCCCTGAAAACCTCTTCGGGCGGTGCCGCCTTGTGGCGACCATAAAGCATGTAGCTGCCCGACAGGATGGTTGCCCGCGCCATAAGTTCGGGATCATCGGTGATCAACAAGCCACCTTCTCCGGAATTCACATGCTTGTAGGTCTGTGTTGAATAACAGGCAGCCACCCCATGCCGCCCCGATAAAACACCCTTCCACCGCGCGCCCATCGTATGGGCACAATCCTCGACAACCCTGACCCCGGCGGCATCGCAAATTCGCATCAACGCGTCCATGTCACAGATATGCCCGCGCATATGGCTGAGCATCAGGATTTTCGCACCGGTTGCTTCGATCTGACTATCAAGGTGGTCGAGATCAATCACCAGTTCTTCGGTCACATTTACAAAGATCGGAACGCCACCCGCTGCGGCAATTGCGCCGGGAACCGGGGCAAGGGTAAAGGCATTGGTCAGAACTTTTTCACCCGGCAAAACGCCAATCGCACGCAAAGCAATCGTCAGCGCATATCCGCCCGATGTGACCGCAAGGCAATAATCCGCCCCCATCATCTCGGCAAATTCAACCTCCAGAAGCGCCGCTTCGGCCTCCTCGCCCTGGGCCACGTTGTAGCGATGTAACCGGCCTGATTTCAGCACTCGAAGGGCGGCATCAATCGCAGCCTCGGGAATCGGTTCCTGCTGGGTGAAATTCCCCTGAAATCTCCGCTTCACCACCGCCCCCCGATTGAATTCGCCTTGTTACTTTGACGTTGCCAAATCTTGCGGTCAACAGAGGTTTCTGGCCGTTTTGCGACGGTTCATGTCGGAAAATCCGGGCCGCAGCGACCTTTGCGCGGTAGACTGAACCCACATCCCCAGTGCCGGAGCCGACATGCCACGCGATCAAATCACCAGCGGAGTGACATCCTTTATCCATGACCTCAGTTGGGGCGATCTGTCAGATCATGCCCGTGAAATGGCGGAATTATGCGTGTTGGATTTGATCGGCGTCGCCGTTGGTGGCACCGGTACAAGGCTTTCTGCGATTGTGCGCGATCATGGCGTCCAGATGTTTGGCGGATCGGATAGTTTTTTGATGTTCGATGGGCGAAATGTCTCGCCGGCCGGGGCGGCCCTGGCCGGTGGCATGACCATCGACGCGCTTGATGCGCATGACGGCTACAACCCTGCCAAAGGACATGTTGGTTGCAGCGTGTTTCCCGCGGCATTGGCGATGGCGGTGGCCTTGGGGCGCACCGGCGGGCAGGATTTCCTGACGGATATTGCGCTTGGCTATGAACTCGGCTCGCGACTGGCGCTGGCGCTTCATGGGACGGTCAGCGATTACCACACCTCCGGGGCCTGGGGGGCTGTTGCCTGCGCTGCGGTTGGTGCGCGGCAAATGGGGCTGGATGCAGAGGCAACCCGCCACGCGCTAGGGATTGCAGAATACCATGGGCCGCGCAGCCAGATGATGCGCTGCATTGATCATCCCACCATGCTGAAAGACGGTTCGGGCTTCGGTGCCATGGCCGGGGTTTCCGCCGCATTTCTTGCGAAATCTGGTTTCAGCGGCGCCCCTGCGATCACAATTGAAGGCGAAGAGTCTGCTCAATATTGGCCGACCTTGGGCAGCGATTGGTTGATCACCCAACAGTATTTCAAACCATATCCCGTTTGCCGCTGGGCGCAGGCCCCAATCGAGGCAGTGCTTGGGCTAAAACACCAGCACAAACTTTCATCGAAGATGGTCGAAAGGATAGAAATCCGGTCCTTTCACGAAAGCATTCGCCTTGCGACCAACGACCCAAAAACCACCGAAGAGGCGCAATATTCGACTTCTTTCCCATGTGCGGTTGCCCTTGTCCGCGATCACGTTGGCCCTGAGGATGTGACGGAAAAAGCCTTTGCGGACCCTGAAATTCAACGTCTGTCCAAGAGCCTGCGCATGGTTGAGGATGATTATTGCAATGCCAATTTTCCCGCCGAACGCTTTGCCGCTGCAACGCTTTATCTCAAGGACGGTCGCAAGCTTCAGTCCGACATCGCCTCACCGCGTTGGACCGCAGATCATCCGCCAACTGCGGCCGAATTACGCGCGAAATTTCACAGCTATTCAGACGCAACTCTTGGACAGGACCGCGCTGACAAAATCGAAAAGACGCTGATCGCATTTCAAGACGGCGGGACGCTAGGCGATCTTGTTGACCTGCTGCGCCCCCCCTTGGTCAACTAAGACCGAGTTCCGATAAAACTCTTGGCAAGTCACTGTAATGGTTTAACAAAGCCTCGGGATTCATTTGACTGACGCGATTGCCCTCTGGACCAAATGTCACCAGTACCGAAGGGATCGCGGCATTACGAGCCGCGTCACGGTCGTTGTTTGTGTCACCGATCAGAACCGCGCGATCAGGCCGCCCTCCCATGCGGGTAATCGTCTCTGTCAGATGCCTTGGATCGGGCTTGCGCCACGGTAGGCTGTCAGCGCCCAGCATCGCGCCAAACATGTCGCGAATTCCCAGACGCTGCAATAAAACCTCGGCCAATGCTTCGGGCTTGTTGGTGCAGACACCCAGAAGGTAGCCGTCGCCCTTCAGCCGTCCCAGAGTTTCGGGCACCTGATCATAAAGAAACGTGTGAACGTCGATATTGTCGCGGTAATGGTCGATCAGAATGGGATACATCCGATCAACTTCTGCCTCGTCCACCTCACCCAACCGCTTTAGCCCCAGACGCAACATCGCCCGGCCGCCATGAAAGGCCGTGATAGCGTCAGCCTCGGCATCCAGCATGTCACGCCCGTTAAGGGATTGAAAACAGGCATTTGCAGCCGCGATCAAGTCACCCGAAGTGTCTGCAAGAGTTCCGTCAAGATCAAAAACAACGCTATTCACAGACTTCTCCCCTGACCTGTCGGCGGAGTTTTGCACATGGTGAAATGATCCGAAAGCATTGTTGATCAACTTTCGCTTTTCGCCGCCAGCACATGCCAGTATCACCAAGCCATATTGTTTCGAGAGGTTTCATGTCCAGCGCCGCAATCATTCTTGCCGCAGGTAAAGGCACGCGGATGAATTCCGACCTGCCAAAAGTCCTTCACCGCCTCGGCGGCGTACCCCTGATCTGGCACGCACTACGAAGCGGCAGCCTGTCAGGTGCCGACAAAATGGTGGTCGTGACCGGCCACGGCGGCGAAAAGGTTGCCAAATCCGCCAAGGCATTCGACCCCGACGTTCTAATCGTTGAACAAGCCGAACAATTGGGAACCGGTCATGCAGTTGCGCAGGCAAGGGCCATGCTGGAGGATCACGACGGGCCGGTCTTTGTGCTTTATGGCGACACGCCGTTCATTTCGCCGGAAACCTTGGCGGCGATGCAGCAATGCCAGATGGACGGCGCCGCAGTTGTGGTGCTGGGTTTTCAGGCGGCAGAGCCCGGAAAATACGGGCGCCTCATTCACGATGATCAGGGCGACCTTGTCGAAATTGTCGAGGCAAGGGACGCAAGCGCAGAACAGCTTGCCGTTGATATTTGCAACTCCGGGGTGGTTCTGGCGGATGCAAAGGTGCTTTTTGACCTGGTGGAGAAGGTCGGCAACGACAATGCCAGCGGCGAGTATTATCTGACCGATATTGTCGCCATTGCCCGCGCCAAGGGATTGAAAACCCAGTCTGTTCTCTGTGCCGAGGCCGAAACGCTGGGAATCAACAGCCGCGTGGAATTGCGCCGGGCCGAACAGATGCTCCAAGCCGCCAAACGCGCGGAAATGGACGATGTCGGCGTCTCCATGGACGACCCCGCCAGCCTTGTTTTTGCCTATGACACGATTGTCGGCCGCGATGCGCATCTCGGGGCAAACATTGTCTTTGGCCCCGACGTCACGATTGAATCCGGGGCGATCATCCATCCGTTTTCCCACCTTGAAGGTTGCCATGTCAGCCAATACGCCACGGTGGGCCCCTTTGCCCGCTTGCGTCCGGGCAGTGAACTGGCCGAGGGCGCGAAGGTCGGCAATTTTGTCGAAACCAAAAACGCCATTCTTGCCGAAGGGGCCAAGGTCAATCACTTGAGCTATATCGGTGATGCCAGCGTCGGCGCGGAGGCAAATATCGGCGCAGGCACCATCACCTGCAATTATGACGGCGTGCTAAAACATCGAACCAGCATCGGGGCGCGGGCCTTTATCGGCTCCAACACCGCTTTGGTGGCACCGGTCAGCATCGGGGACGAGGCAATGACCGGCTCCGGCTCGGTCATTACGGCAAACGTCGAGGATGGCGCTTTGGCCCTTGGACGGGCTCAACAAGTCACCAAACCCGGCATGGCGCGCAAATTAAAGGCGCGTCTTGAGGCCAAAAAGGCCCAACAAAAGAATGATTTGAAGGACGAATAGCATGTGTGGAATTGTCGGAATACTCGGTCAGCATGAAGTGTCACCGCTGATTTTGGATGCGCTGAAACGGCTGGAATATCGCGGCTATGATAGTGCTGGCATTGCCACCATCTGTGACGGGAAACTTGAACGCCGTCGCGCCCTTGGCAAGCTGATCAACCTGTCGGATGCCCTGGTCCACGACCCCTTGCCCGGCAAATCGGGCATCGGTCACACCCGTTGGGCAACCCACGGTGAACCCAGCATTGCCAACGCGCATCCGCATCAGGCGGGACGCGTGGCCGTGGTTCACAACGGTATTATCGAAAATTTCCGCGATCTGAGGGCCGAACTTGAAACCCGCGGTCATGTCTTTGCCACCGAAACCGATACGGAAACCGTCGCCTTTCTGTTCGAGGATTTTCTGGCCTCCGGCCTGACACCGACCGAGGCCTTGCCGCGGACCTTGGCAAAACTTGAAGGGGCCTTTGCGCTTTGCTTTGTCATCGAAGGCGAGGAGGACCTGATGCTGGCGGCCAGAAAAGGCTCCCCTTTGGCCATCGGTCACGGCGACGGTGAAATGTTTGTTGGTTCCGACGCCTTGGCGCTGGCACCTTTGACAAACCGGATTACCTATCTTGAAGAAGGCGACTGGGCGATCTTGACCCGTCAAACCCTTGAAATTCACGACGTAAACAATGCCCTGGCCAATCGCGAAATGCGCAAGATCAAGCTGGAAAACGCCAGCGTCGACAAGGCGGGCTATGCGCATTTCATGGAAAAGGAAATCCACGAACAGCCCAGCGTTCTTGCCAATGCCGCCGCTCATTACCTCAATGCCGATCAAAGCGGGTTTACCCTGCGCGAGGGTGATATTGACTTCACCAGCGTCGATCGCCTGACCATGGTCGCCTGCGGTACGGCCTATCTTGCATGCAATGTTGCGAAATACTGGTTTGAAACATTGGCGAGACTGCCGGTGGAGCTGGATATCGCATCGGAATTTCGTTACCGCGAACCACCCTTGTCAGCCAGTTCGGTTGCGATGTTCGTCAGCCAGTCCGGTGAAACTGCCGATACTTTGGCCGCCCTTCGATATTGTCAGGACAAGGTCAAAAGCATCGTATCCGTGGTGAATGTGCCGACATCTTCCATCGCGCGGGAAAGCGACCTTGCGTTACCCATTCTTGCCGGCACGGAGATCGGCGTGGCTTCGACCAAGGCTTTTACCTGCCAACTGGTCGCTCTGGCGTCATTGGCGATTATTGCCGCGCGCCAAAGGGGGCATATTACTGAAAGCCGCGAGCGCGAACTCGCAGCGCTACTGGAAACATTGCCCGGCCATATCAACCGCGCCCTTGGCGCTGAAAAACGCATCATTTCTGTTGCGCGCAAACTCGCAGAGGCGAAGGACGTTTTGTTCCTGGGGCGCGGGCCGATGTATCCGTTAGCCCTGGAGGGCGCATTAAAACTAAAGGAAATCAGCTACATACACGCCGAAGGCTATGCCAGTGGCGAGCTGAAACACGGCCCCATTGCCTTGGTTGACAAAAAGATGCCTGTTGTCGTCATGGCCCCTCGGGACCAGTTGTTCGACAAAACCGTTTCCAACATGCAGGAAGTCATGGCACGCGGCGGCAAGATTGTCCTGATCACCGATGAGGCCGGGCGAAAAATCGCCGCCGATGGCGTTTGGCAAGTGATCGAAATGCCCGAAGTTGATGCCCTGCTCGCCCCCATCGTCTATGCGATCCCGGCACAATTGCTGGCCTATCACACGGCTGTCACCAAAGGCACGGACGTCGATCAGCCCCGAAATCTGGCGAAATCGGTCACAGTGGAATAAGATTGCCCCCAATTCTGGCGCTTAGCGAAAGGTCCGAGAATGACCCTTGATGATGCGCTCAAAGACTTGCGCAGCAAAGCGGTGCCCGGTCGCGATCTACAGTCGCGGGCCTATCACAAGATCGACAGGCCCTACCTTGGGGTGGCTAATCCCGAGATCAACAAGTTGACCGCAAGCTGGCGACGTCGCCTGACGCTTGATCAACAGACCGGACTGGCAAAGGGCCTTTGGGAAACCAACATTTACGAGGCCCGGTTGGCGGCCGCAAAATTGCTGACGCAAAACAGGATGGCCGACGACGCTGGCGTCTGGTCGCTACTTTGTTCCTGGGTGCCTGATTTTGACAGTTGGGCGATTGCCGATCACGTTTGCATGGCCGGGCAAAAACGTTTGCTGGCCGACCCGCAAAGGCTGGAGGAAATCGCCAAATGGACAACCAGTCGCCATTTGTGGACCCGCCGCGCGGCGATGGTGATCACCCTGCCCCTTGCCAAACCCAAGAACCCAAGCGCGGATGAAATCGCCGCTCGGGAAACAGTACTTGGCTGGGCAGCAAGCTACGTGGACGATCCTGAATGGTTCATCCAGAAATCAATTGCCTGGTGGCTGCGCGAACTTTCCAAGCACCAGCCGGCACGCGCTCGGGTCTTTCTCGAGATGCACGGCGCTCAAATGAAGAATTTCGCCCGCAAGGAAGCCAGTAAATATCTTTGAGACTGCCGTTTGCGGGGCCGATTAGCCCCTGTCGCGCAATTCGCGGCGCATGATTTTGCCCGTCGCCGTCATCGGCATCTTGTCCACCACCTCGATGGAACGCGGCGCACAATGGGGCGATATACGCACCCGTACGCGCTCGATCAGAACACGCTCCAGATCGCCCAAATCCGCCCCATCTCGCAAAACCACAAAAGCCTTGATTACCTCCGTGCGCAGCGGATCGGGAATGCCAACAACCGCCGCCATCGCCACATCGGGATGCCCGGTCAGACAGTTTTCAATTTCCGTGGGGCCGATCCGATAACCTGCGGATGTGATCACATCGTCATCCCGGCTGGAGAATGTGATATAGCCTTCTTCGTCAACCGCCCCCAGATCGCCGGTCAACATCCAGCCATCAACCAGCTTTTCCTTTGTTTTTTCATCGGCTTGCCAGTAGCGCTTGAACATGACCGGAACACCTTGCCGCACCGCGATCTGGCCGATCTCTCCGATCCTCGCCAACCGACCATCAGCATCAAGGATTTGCACATCAAACCCCGGCACCGCCTTGCCGATCGCGCCGGGTTTTTGTACGCCCAGCCCAGCCACAGAAGTCAGGCAAAGGTTGCATTCCGTCTGGCCATAGGTCTCGTTGAAGGCGCAGCCGAAAGTGGCATTTCCCCAATCAAGCATATCCGCGCCCAGACTTTCGCCCCCCGACATGATGGTGCGCACCGCAAGCCTGCTTTGAGGTGGATGCTGGCGCATCATCTTCAGGGCTGTAGGCGGCAGGAACATGTTCCTGATGCCTTGCGTTTCTATCAGACGATAGGCGGCCTCCGGGTCGAATTTGGTCATACGGTGCGACACCAACGGCACGCCGTAGTAAAGACAGGACATCGCCGTATTCATCAGCCCGCCGATCCACGCCCAATCCGCCGGGGTCCAGCCCTTGTCGCCCGGTTGGGGAAAGAATTCATGCTGCAATTCGACCGCCGGGCGATGGCCCAGCAAAAAACGGTGCGCGTGAAGCGCCCCCTTTGGCGGGCCTGTCGTACCGGAGGTGTAGATGATTATTGCGTCGTCTTCAGCTAGGGTGCGCTTTGGCTGAAAGACATCGGACGCCCGCGCCATTTCTTCTGCCATGGACAGACAGCCGGGGCCGTGACCGTCAGTTATCAACACCGTTTTCATCTTTGGCAGATTTCCACGGATTGCCAGCACCTTGGGAAGGTTTGCAAGATCGGTGATCACCACACTCGCACCGGAATCAGCCAAGCGATACTGCAACCCATCTTCACCAAACAGCGTGAACAATGGCACGCTGATCGCGCCGATCTTCCAGGCCGCGAAATGGGAGATCGGGATCTGAGGGCTTTGCGACAACAAAACCGCCACACGATCGCCCGAGACCGTTCCATTGGCCGTCAATACATTGGCCAACTGATTGGACTGTCGGCGCAGGTCCAGGTAGCTGTAATCGCTGGCCCTGCCATCCGACTTGACATGGGTAATCGCGATGCGGTTTGGGAATTTGGCGGACCAATCATCGCAACAGGCCACGGCCATGTTGAGGAATTTTGGCACATCCCACTGAAAAGATGCGCGAATTTCGTCAAAGGGAAGCCTTTCCCGGAACAACCTGCGATCCAAGCGCTACTCCTTGGCCAATTTAAAGACCTGCAATTCTGGCAGATCGGTCAGCGGCACCCCAAGCTCGCGCATGGCCGCAAGCGAGATCTGAGACCCCGCACCGCTTTCGCCTTCAAGCGGAACAAGCGTCACATTCAACGTCGCCCCCGAGCCGGTCCATACGATCCGACCGGCCGTCTGCGTTTTCACAAGCGGGGTTTTTAGCCAGAACCCCTGCTCACTGACATCCCCAAGCGCGGCAATGGTTGTGCCCAGCAAAACCTCCTCGGTTGTTGTTTCCACCGCGCGGGCTTTTGCCTTTTCTGCGTTGCTGGTCGTGTCCACGTCCTGAACCGTCTTACCTTCGACCAGTGACGGGCCGATGACCTTCTTTTCACCGTCCCGTGGCATGGGGCGCACGGTGTCCGGCGTCGCTATTTGAAAGGCCAGACAATCGGGCGATTCTGCGCGGCAAGGTGCCTTGTGACTGGGTGTCGGGGGTTCCTTTTTGCCAAAGATTGCCACACCGCAACCGGCAAGGAACAGACTAATCAACAAGGGACCGTGAATACGCATGAACCAAAGCCTAGGGTGGGTTTCATCCCAGATCAATGGCTTGCAAGCCCTGAGGGCGAGGGATAGGTAACTGTCATGACTTATGCTCCTAAACTGGTCGATCCCTTTGCGCGTGCCATCACCTATCTGCGGGTTTCGGTGACCGATCGCTGCGATTTTCGATGTGTTTACTGCATGTCGGAGAACATGACGTTTTTGCCCAAGAAAGACCTTCTGACGCTGGAAGAGCTTGACCGGCTTTGCTCGGCCTTTGTCTCTCAGGGGATTCGGAAAATCAGGGTTACCGGCGGCGAACCTTTGGTGCGGCGCGGGATCATGGGCTTTTTTGAAAGCATGTCACGACATCTGGAGTCCGGCGCGCTGGATGAATTGACCCTGACCACGAACGGTTCGCAATTGCAGCGGTTCGCAAGCGATCTTTACCGTTTTGGCGTGCGGCGGGTGAATATCTCGCTTGATACGCTGGACGAGCAAAAGTTCAAGGACATCACTCGCTGGGGCCGTCTGCCCCAAGTGCTGGACGGGATTCGCGCGGCAAAAGATGCCGGGCTAAGGGTGAAAATCAACCTCGTCGCCTTGAAAGGCGTGAATGAGGAAGAGCTTTTTGACATTGTTGAATGGTGCGCCCGCGAGGACATGGATCTGACGATGATCGAGGTCATGCCGATGGGTGACATTGGCAACGAGGATCGTCTGGATCAATATTGGTCGCTCAAGGACGTCGAAGCGCAGCTTGCAAGCCGCTATCAGATAACACCGCTTGCGCTATCGACAGGCGGCCCGGCCCGTTATGTGCAGCTTGAAGAAACAGGTCAGAAGATCGGTTTTATCACGCCGCTGTCGCATAACTTCTGCGAGGCTTGCAATCGGGTACGTCTGACTTGCACCGGGCAGTTGTTTCAATGCCTGGGCCAAGAGGGTGAGTTCGACCTTCGCAAGGCTTTGCGTGACAATCCCGACAACGATCAAAATGTGATCACAGCGATCCATGACGCCATTCGCCTTAAGCCGAAGGGACATGATTTTGACTATTCCCGGCAAAAAGTCGAAGGCCAAATGACGCGACATATGAGCCATACTGGCGGTTAATTCTGGGCTAATTTTCGGAGAGGGTTGGCGATACTAGTGCCACCTAGCCGCTAATTACTATAATTTTTTCCGAGTCTTAAACGCCAAACTTAATGTGCTTGTATGTTGTTGACTCGCCAGTCAATAAACCCTGTGGCCATTCACTATATCTCGGTCATGTTACAAGAGCACCCCACAAGACCTTGATTAACCTAGGCGATTAGCCCTCGTAGCGCTCTTGCGCGTAATTGCGGGATATTCCCCACCTCAACGCCCGTAAAAACATGCAAAGTCTGCATTTTGTGATCAACAACACTGTGATCACTAACCCAACCGCCAAGGCCAAGATAACTACGCAGCAACGCCGGCATTTCGCGAAATGCGGCGATCTGGTCGATCGGTTCGCCGCCCGGGTTTTGCGCAAATCGAAAAACCTCACTCGCTTCTTCCCCGGGTCGCCAGTCCGCCGGGGCAAGGTGATTTCGCGCCAATTGGTGAAACGCATGGCGATATTTGTTCGGATCAGTGCCCGTAAAAGACGTGCAGCCAAACAACAGCCCGACGTGATCGCGAAGGACAAAGCGGGTGATTTCCGCAAGGATCAGGCGCAGGATATCCGGGCTTTTCTGCGCAGGCTCAACGCAGAACCGTCCGATTTCCAATAGCGGATTTTCATAGGTCATGAGGCGCGACAATTCATAGAAAGTCGCAGCATAGCTCTGCCCGATGTCCTGACCGCTTTGAAAAAACGCCAAGCGGCAACTTGCGACAAGCGCCCCATCTGCCTCGATCATCAAATGCTGGCAATTTTTGTCAAAGTCATCTGAAAGCGCGTCGATCTCGGCGGCGGGAAAGCACCTTTGACGCAAATCGGTGATCGCCGCCATATCAGCGGCACCGGCGCCAAATCGCGGCCTATAGGGACCAGCTATCATCTATCCTCGGCAGAAAACCCACTTTAAAGATCGCCATAGACCACCTAGTTTGTTCCATGGCAACCGGCTTGCCGATTATATGCTGGCAAAGGGGAAGAGGATGTCTGCAAAAATCCAGAAAACCGACGAAGAATGGCGCGAACAATTGTCTGATCTGGCCTATCGAGTGACCCGTACAGGTGCTACAGAACGCGCCTTCACCAACGACAACTTCCCTAAAATCGCCGGCCGTTTTACCTGCGTCTGCTGCGGTGCGGAGGTTTTTGATGCTGCAAGCAAGTTTGACAGCGGCACGGGCTGGCCATCGTTTTACGAACCTGCCAGCCAGGCGGCGGTTGGAGAAAAATCCGACAATTCATGGTTTATGCGGCGTACCGAAGTTCACTGCGCGGATTGCGAGGCGCACCTGGGTCATGTGTTTCCCGACGGGCCACAACCGACCGGCTTGCGCTATTGCATCAACGGCGTTGCCTTGGATTTCAAACCAGACGGCGATTAACCGTCGCCAAGCGTAACGCGTCCGATATTGCCGAGAATCTGCCGGATAAAGGAAACACCCTTGATGCCGGTTGTGGTGACGCGGCGGTTCAATGCAACGACCCGCCCGTCTTCCAGCGTGAAGCGTTCGATATTCTCGACCCGCCCGCGGCTGTCAAAACTGATTGCCACAAGCTGACGATCCACCACTTCGCTGTCGCGATAGGCGAAATATTTGATCCGGGACGAGATGTAATACCAGGCACTTTCCTTAAGAACGCCAGTGCTGGAGGGGCGGCCGATAGTTTCTTCGACCGACTCGCGGGTATCAACGCCAACGATGACGTTTTCCAATTCGGATTCGCTCGGCGCGTAACCATGGTTGGTGTAGGTCGCTGAACAGGCCGCAACAAAGAGTATTGCGCCTGCAACAAGCATTCTGGAGGTTTTGAAGAATGCCGGCATCTGGCTCTCGTTTCCGCTCTTGTTCTGACTTGCCTCCTTCCCATAACACATGCAAAACACAGTGGAAAGCACCGCGATGGAGGTCGGACACTTGGGTCCGTAATGTGGTTAAATGACAACCGAAACACCCGAATTGCCACAAGGCTCTGCTGACTTGCAGGTCAAGGTGCGTGGATTGGATCAGGACAGTGGATTGTCCTTTGATCACTCGCCCACGCAGGACGTTCTGGATCAGATCGCTGCGTTTTTTGAACTGCTTTCGCTAAAGAAACTACGCTTTGCAGGCTCCCTCAGCCCGGTTGGCAAAAACGACTGGCAGTTAAAGGCACGATTGGGTGCCACGCTGCGTCAGCCCTGCGTGATCAGCGGCGCGCCGGTGACAACGCGAATCGACCAAGACGTGTCACGGCTGTACCTCGCGGATGCGCGCAATGAACCCAACGAGACGGAAACTGAATTTGACGGCCGCGACGATGTGGAGCCATTGCGCCCCGTGATCGACCTGATGCAGGTGTTGTGCGAAGCCCTTGCCCTGGAAATCCCAGACTATCCAAGGTCGCCGGACGCAAGCCTTGCCGATGCAACGGTCGCACCGCCCGGTGTGACCCCTTTGAGCGATGCCGATGTCAAGCCATTCGCCGCACTTCAGGCCCTCAAAGACAAGCTGGAAGACAAGGGGTGATCGGGTCGTGAAAAAGGGCTTGCACTCCACCTTTTTCTGAGTATTTTCGCGACTTCCTTTACCGGCACTGGTTTAGGGCGGTTTTTTGCGCCTTTGCACCATTTGAACCGGGTCAAATTCCGGGCCAAAGCCCGACAAAACCGAGGTTGTGACATGGCTGTCCCAAAGAGTAAAATCACCCGCTCGCGCCGGAATAATCGTCGTTCGCACGATGCGTTGGTTGCGGGCAATCCAAATGAATGTCCGAATTGCGGCGAACCGAAGCGTCCCCATCACGTCTGTGCCTCCTGTGGCCACTACGCGGATCGCGAAGTTGTCGCACAGGCGGATGAGATTGATCTCGACGAAGACGCAGCATAAGCTTCGCTGAAATTTCTTCGCCCGAGGCATTTCAGACATGAACGCCGCCCTGACCAATGAACACGGCACGGATCGCGGTACGGTCATCTCGATTGACGCCATGGGCGGAGACCGTGGTCCCGCCGCCACGGTTGGTGGCATGGCATTGTCTGCCGCAATCAATCCTGACATACGCTTTATCGTCCACGGCGACCGCGCAAAACTGGCACCCTTGATCGCCAAAAAGCGCGGCCTTGGCGATCTTTGCGATATTCGTCACACCGAATTAGCCGTTTCCATGGAGGAAAAGCCAAGCCATGTGATGCGGCATGGCAAAGGCACCTCGATGTGGGGCGCGATAGATTCGGTCAAGGACGGCGAGGCCACGGTTGCGGTCTCTTGCGGCAATACCGGTGCGTTGATGGCCGTGTCGATGTTGCGTCTGCGCAAAGCGCCAGGCGTCTCGCGCCCCGCGATTGCAATTCTCTGGCCTTCGGCGGGGCCAGAGGGGTTCAACATCATGCTAGATGTCGGTGCCGATGTGAAAGCCGATGCGCCCGATCTGTTGCAATATGCCCTGATGGGGGCCTCTTATGCGCGCAATGGCCTGAATATCAAACACCCAAGAATCGGCCTGCTGAATGTCGGCACCGAGGAACATAAGGGCCGCCCCGAGCTGAAAGAGGCGTTCGAGCTGATCGGTGAAGCTGCCCAAGGCAACTTTTTCGAATTTGTCGGCTTTGTCGAAGGGTCGGATATCCCCTCGGCTAACATTGATGTCATTGTAACAGATGGTTTTACTGGCAACGTCGCCTTGAAAACTGCCGAAGGAACCGCGTCCTTCGTGCGGGTTCTGCTTGAACAGGCGTTTCGGTATTCGCCGCTGTCCAGGATCGGTGCTCTTTTCGCGCTGACGTCCCTAAAACGTCTTTCAAAGCGCATTGATCCGCGCCGGGTGAATGGCGGGGTTTTTCTGGGCCTCAATGGAACGGTCGTGAAATCCCATGGCGGTGCCGATGAAACCGGCGTTTCTGCGGCGATCAAGCTGGCATTTCAACTGGCGCAAAGCGGTTTTTCTCAAAAACTCGCGGCGCGGGTTGCATCCGGCTCGTTGCGGGGCGAAAGTCCGAATCCCGAGACTGACGTCAAGTAAGGGGCGTATATGCCTGAGATCAGAGCCATCGTTCGCGGCGTGGGCCACTACCTGCCTGCCCGCATTGTTCCCAATAGTGAATTTGAAGCCACGCTGGACACCAGCGACGAATGGATTCGCAGCCGCTCCGGGATCGAGCGTCGGCATTTCGCGGCAGAGGGTGAAGTCACCTCCGATCTGGCAATTGCAGCGGCCAAGAATGCGCTGGCCGATGCTGGCTTAACCGGCGCGGATATCGACGCGATCGTTCTGGCGACCTCCACACCGGATCGAACGTTTCCATCAACGGCAACCAAGGTTCAGGCGGCCCTTGGGATGACCAGCGGCTTTGCCTTTGACGTACAGGCGGTTTGCGCGGGCTTTGTCTATGCGCTGGCCAATGCCAATGCGCTGGTGCTTTCGGGTCAAGCAAAGCGTGTCCTGGTCATTGGCGCAGAAACCTTTTCGCGGATCATGAACTGGCAGGACCGATCAACATGCGTTCTGTTCGGCGACGGTGCCGGTGCGCTTGTTCTGGAGGCCGAAGAGTCGCCCGGAACCAAACAAGACCGGGGCATTCTGGCAACCGACCTGCATTCTGACGGGCGTCATGCCAATTTGCTCTACGTCAACGGTGGTGTATCTTCGACACAAACGACCGGGGTTCTGGTCATGGAAGGCCAGGAAATTTTCAAACACGCCGTGCAAAAACTGGCGGCCACTGCCCATGCGGCGATGAAAAAGGCTGATGTGACCGCGGATGAGGTCAACTGGGTAGTGCCGCATCAGGCGAACCTCAGGATCATCAAATCGACCGCTCAAAAGATGGGCGTGCCGATGGATCGCGTGGTGGTGACGGTGGCGGATCACGGCAATACGTCGGCGGCCTCAATCCCGCTGGCGATGTCTGTGGGGCGTGATCGCGGGCAGATCAAAACCGGCGATCTGCTGGTCGCAGAGGCGATCGGCGGCGGCCTTGCCTGGGGTTCTGTCGTGTTGCGCTGGTAGGCCGACGGCAAATTTGCGCCTGTTTCCAAGCCGTTGATATTGACTCTTAATCTGTGTTTCTTCATCCTTTGGTGATCAGTCAGGGGGGACGAAGATGAGTGAAAACACGTTAACACGTATGGATTTGTCGGAAGCGGTCTTTCGCGAGGTTGGATTGTCGCGAAATGAATCATCCGATCTGGTCGAATCCGTGCTCAAACATATGTCTGACGCTTTGGCATCTGGTGAAAATGTAAAGATCTCTTCCTTCGGAACCTTCAGCGTTCGCGATAAATCCGCACGTATCGGACGCAATCCCAAAACCGGCAAAGAGGTTCCGATCCTGCCGCGCCGCGTACTGACATTCCGGCCCTCGCATCTGATGAAAGAACGAGTCGCCGACGGCAACAAGCGCTGAAGGTGCCATGGCAAAGTCGCGCGAGGCCTTCCGAACGATCTCTGAAGTTTCCGATTGGTTGGAAACCCCGGCCCATGTGCTGCGATTCTGGGAAAGCCGCTTCAACCAGATAAAACCCGTCAAACGCGCTGGCGGACGCCGCTATTACCGCCCCGCCGATATGCGGCTGCTGGGGGGCGTAAAACGGCTGCTTCATGACGATGGTTTAACGATCAAAGGCGTTCAGAAGATCCTGCGCGAAAAAGGCGTCAAACATGTAACGGGCCTTTGCCTGGAGCCTCTGCCGGACGAGGACGGCAAACACGAAACCGCAGCCCAAACGACGCAAGCTGATAGCGCAGCGGACGAGTTTGAAAAGCCGGTGCGCTGGATTGATCCTCTGGCAAGCGACGACGATAAAATTTCCGAAAATCAACCAGTTACGCCAGATCAAGGCGATCAGGAACCGCGCCGTTTCGGGTTCATCCCAGATTCTGAAAGTGCACGAGAAACCGCACAGCCAACCCCGGCCAGCACAAATGGCGATCTGGCGGCTGACAACCTGATCCGCCAACAGGCCGACCGTAGCAAGCAGCAGGATCAACAACCAATTGACAAGGTTGCAGACGAGATCGACGCCCAAACGAGCGACCAGCGCATCGCCGCACTTTACCGCCGCCTTCAAGCCTTGCGCGACCGCGTGGCCAGCGAGATACAGGCGGGTTAACGCCGCTTATGTTTCGCGCTTGCCCACCGGGGCAAAATCCCTATAACACCCCTCATTGTCGGGCTATAGCGCAGCTTGGTAGCGCGTTCGTCTGGGGGACGAGAGGTCGCAGGTTCGAATCCTGCTAGCCCGACCAAACACCCCAAAACCCGGTCGTTCACCGGGCGCGGAAAGGACCGGAACTGATGGCCCGCACAGGTGTTTTACCCGCTGAAGATATCCTTGAGTTGTGCGCGAAATCCGCAATTGTGACGTCCGAACCGATGCCTGAAGGTCAGGTTCAACCCGCTTCGCTGGACCTCAGACTTGGACACAAGGCCTACCGCGTTCGGGCAAGCTTTCTGACCGGCAAAACCAAGACCGTCGCCGACCGCCTGCCCGAATTTCAAATGCACGAAATTGACCTCAGCCCGGGTGCGGTGCTGGAAAAAGGCTGCGTCTATGTCGTGCCTTTGATGGAATCACTCGCGCTGCCAAAGACGATCTCTGCGGTTGCGAATGCCAAAAGCTCGACCGGACGGCTGGATTTGCTGACCCGGCTTGTCACCGACGAGGGGGTGGAGTTCGACCGGGTCGAGCCCGGCTATACTGGCCCGATCTACGCCGAGATTTGTCCGCGTTCCTTTTCCGTGCTGGTGCGCCCCGGAATGCGCCTGAACCAGATCCGGTTTCGCGAAGGTCAGGCGGTTCTGGACGATGCTGCCTTAAAAGCCCTGCACGCCAGCGAACAACTTGTCCCCGGTGATGCGGTGATCGACAATGGCCTGGGCTTTTCCGTTGATCTCAAGCCCACCGAGGGCACGCTGGTCGGCTACCGCGCAAAACCTCATACCGGTGTCATCGACCTTGATTTGATCAACCACTACCGGGTGCAGGACTTCTGGGAAGAGGTGCATTCTGATCAGGGCCACATCATTCTTGACCCGGATGCCTTTTATATTCTCGTCAGCCGTGAAGCTGTGCACATACCACCCCAATATGCCGCCGAAATGGCCCCCTATATCGCCATGGTCGGTGAATTTCGGGTGCACTACGCGGGCTTTTTTGATCCCGGATTTGGCCACGCCGCGGCCGGTGGGCATGGCTCTCGCGGGGTGCTCGAAGTGCGTTGCCACGAGGCACCCTTTGTTCTGGAGCATGGCCAGATCGTAGGTCGTTTGGTTTACGAGCGGATGTCCAAAGCCCCGGCCGTTCTATATGGCTCTGATCTGGGATCCAATTATCAGGGTCAGGGATTAAAGCTGTCCAAGCATTTTCGCATGGACGTTTCTTAGGGCAATCCCCGAGGATTTGGCGGAAACTCACAAAGGCGCCAGGTTCCTTCTTTCGGCGTTTGCCTAGAACATCTCTTCCTGATCGTTGTCCTCTGCCTGCCAGTCCTCGCCGTCGTCATCGCTGATCACGCCCGGCATTGCACCAGGAGGCGGGCGGTTGTCGAGTAGTCCGGCGTCGCGCAATTCCTTGATGCCCGGCAAATCGCGCGCGCTTTCCAAGCCGAAATGGTCTAAAAATTGCTGCGTCACAACAAAAGTCACTGGCCGACCCGGTGTCAAACGTCTGCGGCCCAGACGAATCCATTCCAGTTCCATCAACAAATCAACCGTGCCGCGTGAAACCGAAACGCCGCGAATTTCCTCGATTTCAGCGCGGGTTACCGGCTGGTGATAGGCAATGATGGCAAGGGTCTCGATCGCGGCGCGCGACAGCTTTCGGGTCTCAACCCTTTCTTTTTGCATCAGAAAGCCAAGATCTGCCGCCGTGCGAAAGGACCAGCAATCGCCGGTCCTCATCAAGGTGACACCGCGTCCTTCATAGCGCTTGCGCAACAGCACCAACGCCTCGGAAGCGTCAGAGCCATGAGGCAGTCGCGCCTCTATCTGACGCAGGTTCAGTGGCTCTGCCGAGGCAAACAAAATAGCCTCAACCATGCGTTCCTGTTCCGCCAAGGGAGGGGCCTCGAACAGGCTTTTGCTTTCAATTTCGTCTTCGGAAATCATCCCGACGTCTCCTTACGCCTGAGCATGATCGGCGCGAACATATCATCCTGTCGAATTTCAAGCGTACCAAGCTTTGCCAGTTCCAGCGACGCCGCAAAAGTCGATGCCGTCGCCGAACGCAGGCTGACCGGATCATTTGACCAGCCTTCCGGCAGGAATTGCAGCAAATCGCCCCAGTCCAATGCGTGGCCGATCAAACCCTTCATCCGCTCAAGCGCCTGTTCCATGGTAAACACCCGATCCCGGCGGAAGGTCAGCGGTTCAAAGTCGTCTTTCGTGCGGATTTGCGCATAGGCCTGCATCAGATCCAGGATCGTCGCCGTATAATCAACCCGCCGGGTCGCGGTTACATCTTCGGGAATGCCGCGCGCAAAGAAATCACGCGAAAGCCGGTCACGGGCCATCAATCGCGCGGCTGCGCGGCGCATCGCCTCCAATCGTTCCAGCTGAAATGCCAGATGGGCCGCCAGCTCCTCACCCGAGGGGCCTTCGTCCTCGGGGTCTGGCGGCAGCAACAACCGGGATTTCAAAAAGGCCATCCAGGCGGCCATCACCAGATAATCTGCGGCCAGTTCAATCCTGAGACTTTTTGCCCGCTCAACAAACCGCAAATATTGCTCGGCCAATTCCAGAACCGAGATTTTGCGCAAGTCGACTTTTTGTGTGCGGGACAATGTCAGCAAAAGGTCCAATGGACCCTCAAAGCCATCCACATCGACAATCAACGCCTCGGCTTTCAGCCGGGCTTCGATCTCGCTGTCGGCGTCAAATCCGTCAGAATCATGCGGGGTCGGGTTGCTCATTTCGCGGCATACTAAGCAAGCCTGCAAGCTGCGCCAAGGCCTGCTTTGGATCAAAACTATCGGGCGTTTGCCGCGCTGAGAGTGCTGCGTCAGCCCTTGCCAATGCCTTGCCGCTTAAAACACCCGCCGCCCCGGCGATTTCCGTCATTTCATTCATGTGACCGTGACAGTGTAAAATCACATCGCAACCCGCCGCCAAGGCCCTCTGGCTCCGCTCTGTGAATGACCCGCTCAGGGCACCCATGGAGATATCGTCGCTCATCAACAGGCCCTGAAAGCCGATTTCCTCGCGCACAAGGTCCAGAATGACCGACGAGAATGTCGCGCAATTGTCCTCATCAAACGCCTCGTAAACCACGTGGGCAGTCATCCCCAGCGGCAGGTCGCAAAGCGCCTTGAAAGGGGCAAAGTCAACTTCGCGCAACGCCGACGGACTGGCGCTGGTTGTGGGCAGCGCCAAGTGGCTATCGACATTTGGCCGTCCGTGGCCCGGGATGTGCTTTAGAACCGGTAGAACTCCGCCATCCAGGCACCCGTCGGCCACCGCGCGGCCGATTTTTGCCACGGTTTCAGCATCGGTTCCATAGCAACGATTGCGAATGATTTCATGGACTTCCGGGGAGGGCACATCAACAATTGGTACGCAATTCCCGTCTATCCCAAGGGTGCGCAATTCTTCGGCTATAAGGCGCGATCTGAGGTACATGCCTTGCGCGGCCTGACCCGGCAAGGCGGCTGCGACCTGTTCTAGCGCCGGCAGCCACTCACGCCCCAGTGGCTGGCGCAACCGCGCGACCCTGCCGCCTTCCTGATCTATGAAAATCGGCGCGTCTCGCCCCACGGTTTGCCGCATCTCAGCGCAAAGCTTACGGATTTGCTCCGGCGTTTCCAGATTGCGGGCAAACAGGATAAATCCAAATGGATCAGCGTCGCGAAAGAAGTCTTTTTCAGCCGGGTTCAGCTTTGTTCCAAGACATCCAAATATTGTCGCCCCTGGCACTTAGCGGGCCGTGACCGGAATGCAGGGCGTTCCGCGTGCCAACAACGCCGAGCAAAAGCGCCGGGAGTCCACAAGCGTCTCGAAACCCACCATTCTTAGCCTGTAGAACCGTCGCCCGCCGGATTCCGCCTCTTGAATCAAGCGCTTGCGATCGCCAATCAGATCGCCGTGCTTGCTTATCAAAACGTCCCAATCGCGCTTTGCGCTTTCAATGTCATCAAATGCGCCTAGCTGGACCAGCCGTGCGCCACTTGGCACTTCGGAGGGGTTCAGATCAACAGACCCATCAGTTTGCTCTGGGCTTTCGGAAATCGCCGTGCGCACGCTCAGCGAAGCGACGCGGGTCCGTGCCTTTGGTCGCGGTGAAATCTTTACACCCGGAAGGCGCGCCAAATCGCTCAACTCACCCTGTTGCTCACTGACTGCCGCCAAAATCGCCGCCTCGATTGCGGCCTTCTGGTCATAGTCACCCTCGGTTGCGCTTACGTCCGCCACATTGGTTGGTTGCTCCGCAAGATCGTCCCGGTTCAAGGGGCGAATTTCCGCTATTGCCAGGTCTTCGTCGCTCAAATCCAGAGGTGTCGGGGCAAGGACCACGCGATCCGCCAGATTGCCACTGTCGACGCCTTCTTGCACCGAGTTCACCGCGAGGCCGCGATACGTCGCCAGTTCGCCGCCGGGGTCTTCAGGCTGCACGCGCAACGGCCCCTTGATCGCGCGGACAACGGGTACATCACTAACATCGCGCATGGTCAACTGATACGACCAGACCGCCAGCCCGATCACCAGGGAAATCGACGTGATCGCGCCAACCCAGTTTACAAAAATCGTCGTGAATGACGCCCGCGGTTCATCATCATCCGGGTAATCATACCCATCGTACGCCTGTTGTGACATGCGCCTGCCCATTTTTCTGCCGCTTATTTTGCGGCTTTACCACTCAAAACCCCAACATTTTGATTCTGAACGCGGTTTTACCGCATTTCTTTCATCGGGGTTACGCCAAGAATACCAAGACCGGCTGAAATCACAACCGAAACGGCAGAAATGAGGGCGATTTTTCCAGCCGAGCGTTGCGGATTTGACTCTTGCAGGAACCGCAGGTTGGCATCGTCCTTGCCCCTGTTCCAAAGCGCATGGAACGTCCCGGCGAGATCATAGAGGTAAAATGCCACGCGGTGCGGTTCGTGATGCTTCGCCGCCAACTCCAAAAGGCGCGGCCATTCCGCAAGCTTGCGGATCACGGCAAGCTCGGCTTCATGCTGCAGGCTCGACAGGTCCGCCGCGGCCAGATCCGCGGCCTTCAAGCCCGCCTTGGATTGCGCCGACGATATCCTCGCATAGGCATATTGCACATAAAACACCGGATTTTCCTTTGACTGCTCCAGCACATGGGCAAAGTCAAAATCCAATGGGGCATCGTTCTTGCGGGTCAACATGACAAACCGGGTAACATCCGCGCCCACCTGATCAACCAGATCGCGCAACGTAACAAATGTGCCTGCGCGTTTGGACATCTTGAAAGGTTCGCCCTCCTTGTAAAGCTTCACAAGTTGGGTCAGCTTGATATCCAACGGCACCTTGCCATCCGACAGCGCTGAAACGGCCGCCTTCATCCGTTTGACGTAACCGCCGTGATCCGCGCCAAAGACGTCAATCAGCGCATCAAAACCACGTTCGATCTTGGTGTAGTGATAGGCAATATCGGGCGCAAAATAGGTCCATGACCCATCCGATTTCTTGACCGGGCGATCCACGTCATCGCCATGTTCGGTCGAGCGGAACAATGTTTGCTCGCGCGGTTCCCAGTCTTCGGGCGTCTTGCCTTTGGGGGGCTCCAGAAAACCGTCGTAGATCAACCCCTTGGCATCAAGGGCCGCAAGTGCTGCTTCGATCTGCCCAGTGCCATAAAGCGCTTTTTCCGAAGAAAAGACGTCCATATGCACCCCAAGTGCATCCAGATCGCCGCGGATCAGATCCATCATCGCATCGGTCGAAAAGCTGCGCACAAATTCCAGCCAGTCGGCTTCTTCTTTGTCCAAATACTCAGATCCAACGGCCTCTTTCAGCGCGACGCCAACGGGGATCAGATAGTCGCCGGGATAAGTGCCATCGGGAAACTCGGCATCCCGGCCATGAGCCTGCAAATACCGCAAATAGACCGAGCGTGCCAAAACATCGACCTGTGCCCCGCCATCGTTGATGTAATATTCCCGCGTCACATCATAGCCTGCGAAATCCAGCAGACTAGCCAGCGCATCGCCAAAAACCGCACCACGCGTATGGCCGACATGCAAAGGCCCCGTGGGGTTGGCCGAGACATATTCGACGTTCACTTTCAGCCCCTTGCCCATTTGAGAGCGGCCAAAGTCGGTGCCTTTCGCCAAAACGGCCGGAATTGTCGCGACCCAGGCTTCTTTTGCCAGCCGCAGGTTCAAAAACCCCGGACCTGCAACTTCGGCCACAACAACGCGATCATCCTCCAACAGACGCGCCGCAAGCGCCTCGGCTATATCACGAGGTTTTTTGCCGACCGCCTTGGCAAGAACCATCGCGGCATTTGTCGCCATATCCCCGTGCAGAGGATCGCGCGGTGGCTCGACCGCGACATTGCCATAATTCAGCCCGGCTGGCAGCAGATCAGCGCCTTCCATCGCGCTCAGGCTTTCAAGGACAAGGCTTCTGATTTCAGCAAAAATATTCATCGCACGCACCATCGGGAAAGATCGCGTTCCCCTACCATAGGGCTTTGGGCAGGTCCAACCGGATAATGCCCAACGCGGCTAGCCCATAGCCATGGGATCAACCAGTTTCAGATGTTCATCCAGTGCAAAGCGATCCGTCATCCCGGCGATGTAATCCGCGATCACACGAGCACGCTGAACCTCGTCGCTCTTCATTGCCCAGCGCTGCCAGTCATCAGGCAGCATACCAGGGTCGTCAAAGAAGATTTCGAACATCTCGCGCACAATGATCGCCGCCTTGCGCCGCATCCGCCGCACCTTCCAGTGGCGATACATGTGCTTGAAAAAAAACGCCCGGATGATTTTCAGATCGTCCCACATCTCTGGGGAAAACCGGATCAGTTGGCGATCTGCCGCGCGGATATCTTCGACCGACCTGGGGTCAAGTCGCGCGATGTTGCGGCGGCTTTCGTCGATCACGTCTTCGACCATGACCCCAAAGACCCGGCGCAACGCCTCGTGACGGCGGCGTATGAAATCAAGGTCAGGATAGGCAGCATCCACACGTTCATAACACGCCCCAATAATCGGTAGCTCTCGAATTTGTTCTTCGTTGAACAGACCCGCACGAAGCCCATCGTCGAGATCGTGGTTGTTATAAGCAACATCGTCGGAAATTGCCGCGACCTGCGCCTCCGCACTGGCGAATGTTTCCAGTTCAAGATCGTGTTCAGCGTTGTAATCCGCCAGCGCTTGGGGCGGTGTGCCCAGAACCGGACCATTGTGTTTCGCCAGCCCTTCCAATGTCTCCCAGGTCAGGTTCAGACCGTTGAAATCGGCGTAGTGACGTTCCAACAGGGTGACAATCTTGATGGCCTGTGCGTTGTGATCAAAGCCACCAAAAGGTTCCATACAAGCCGCCAAAGCGTCCTCCCCGGTATGCCCAAAAGGCGTGTGGCCAAGGTCATGCGCCAAGGCCACGGCTTCGGTCAATTCCGCGTTCAGACCAAGCACGCCCGAGATGGTGCGGGCAACTTGTCCGACTTCGATCGAGTGGGTCAGACGGGTGCGGAAATAGTCACCCTCATGTTCGACGAAAACCTGGGTTTTATGTTTCAGACGACGAAAAGCGCTGGAATGGATGATCCGGTCGCGATCCCTCTGAAACGCGGAACGATGCGCACTTTCCTCCTCGTAGGTCCGCCGGCCCCGGCTTTTGCCGGGATCGCAGGCAAAAGGTGCCAGCATGTTGTGCCCTGTTCTTGTCCCCGCGCGTTGTCGCGCCTATATTATCGACTTCATAGACCAATCAACCATGGCAAAACAATGGACCTTAACCTTCCGCCCCAAGTGACTGATCGTGCCTTTGCTCGTCTGGCGGAGATCAATGCCACGGGTGAAGCAACCAAAGCCCTGCGTGTCGCCGTGGAGGGTGGTGGCTGTTCTGGCTTTCAATACGAAATCAAGCTGGACGAACCGGCGGCAGACGATCTGATTTTGGAAAAAGACGGGCAAAAAGTGCTGGTTGACGCGGTGTCGCTACCCTTTCTTGCCAATGCCGTCATTGATTTTTCCGAAGAACTTATCGGCGCTAGATTCACCATCGAAAACCCGAATGCCACCTCATCCTGCGGCTGTGGGACAAGTTTTTCCATTTAGGCCCTTCGTCGCCAAGCAGTCCGTTTTGGAAAAATGGTCACACATGAGCTGGGTCCATTGGTTTTTGGAAAAGTCTATTTCCAGGCATTTGCGTTTGTATGGGCTTTGCAGGCCCCAAAAATGGCACGGAATCATCGGTTCTGCGGACAGAAATGCGAACAGAGCGACGCGGTAACTTTTCGTATTGGGCCAGCCAATCCCGCAACTCGAACCAAAGCGTTTTGTATTCGTCGGAATGTTTGGCAACTTCGCAAAACCAATTGGCCAAAGCACGTTCGGTGCTACGGCCGTTCATCATGCGGTAGCCTGAAAGATAGACCGAAGCGTTCACACCGTTGAAGCCACAATATTTCGAAAAGCCAAACAAACGCCGTCCGTTTATATCCTGAATGACATAGAATGATTGAACGCAACTCAAGCGTTTTTGCAATGCTGGATATTTCGCAAGCTCGTTGTTGAGTTGAAGAATGTTGGATTCGGCCTGTTCGTAGGTCGTGATTTGCGGCAGCATTTACACCTCGGGACTAAACTACCTAATCTAGGTCATCTACCTACACTAGGTAGATGGAGGTTTCGAAACTCTTGACGATCTTCTATTTGTCAGGTCATCCAACAATCCACACCGGAGCCATCAGCATGAGAATCGCCTCATTCAACATCAACGGCATTAAAGCCCGGATCGAACGGGTGGTTGAATGGCTGCCGGAATCCGGGATCGATGTCGCCCTGTTGCAGGAAATCAAATCAATCGACGCAAATTTTCCTGCCGAGGTTTTCGCTGACATGGGTTACAATGTCGAAACCCACGGCCAAAAGAGCTTCAACGGCGTCGCGATCCTCTCCAAACTGCCGTTGGAGGATGTAAAACGCGGCCTGCCAGGCAACGATACCGACGAACAAGCGCGATATATCGAGGCAACCGTGATGGGCGAAAAGCCGGTGCGGGTCTGTGGTCTTTATCTGCCAAACGGCAATCCGGTACCGGGGCCGAAATACGACTACAAACTGGCCTGGATGAAACGCCTCAAAGCCCGCGCCCAAACACTGCTTGCGAGCGAAGAGGCGTTTTTGATGGCTGGGGATTACAACATTATCCCGCAAGCCGAGGATGCCCATTCACCGGAAAACTGGCGTGAAGACGCCTTGTTTCGCCCCGAAAGTCGCGAGGCATATCAACAAATCCTCAACCTCGGCCTGACCGAGGCCTTTCGTGCCCGTGATAGTGCGGCGATGAATTACACCTTCTGGGATTTTCAGCGCGGCGCGTGGAACCGCAACGACGGCATTCGGATCGACCATTTTCTGCTAAGCCCGGAATGCGCTGATTTGCTACTGGATTGCCAGATTGACCGCCATATGCGGGGCCGCGAAAAGCCAAGCGATCATGTTCCGATCTGGGTTGATCTGGCGGCATAGCAACCGCTCGATCCGGCCAGCTTTTCGGCGTCCTTGCTTTTAATCGCCCTTGGCAACATCGTGGCCATAAAGCCAGTTGTATCTCGCCGTCATCCGATCCGGGGAAATCCGGCTTAGCCCGCTCATCCCGGCCTGCATAACCCTTCGCAGTACCGGGTTACTCTGATGGTAAATCTTCGCGTTGGAACTCGCTGCATTAACGATCCGCCGCACCCGTTTGAAGCGGCGTTTCTTGTAGGCCTCAAAGGCGCTGTGCAATTCTTCGTGCGTATCCATTTCCTGGGCCAGTACAAATGCATCTTCCAGCGCCATGTTTGCCCCTTGCGCCAAATAGGGCAGCGTTGGATGACAGGCGTCGCCCAGAATAACGGTCGAGCTTTGTGACCAGTTTTCGGCCACAGGATGTTTGAACAAACCCCATAGCTTGCAATCCTGCGCAACAGACAAAAGCCGCTGAACCTCCGGGGCAAATCCGGCAAAGGCGGCGCGTAGATTGTCCGGGTTGTCCGCGTAATTCCACCCTTCCTCTACCCAGGCATCACGCCGCTCAACGGCAACGACATTGACCAATTTGCCGTCACGCAAAGGATAAGTCACCAGATGCCGCCCCGGCCCCATAAACACCCGGGCCACCGGTGGAATATCGTAAAGCGGCAGATAGGCGCTTTCGATCGTTGTGCGCCAGGCCACATGACCAGTGAAATCCGGCTTCTTCTTGATGTTGAGCGCTTGACGTGTCAGTGACCGCAACCCGTCCGCGGCAACGAGGATCTTGGTGGTTCGTTGTGGCCCCCCGTCAATCGGCAGGGTTGCCTGCTCGAACCCGATGGCAACGCCGGTAACTTCCTTGTCAAAGAGAATTTGCACATCATTGGCCCGCGCCGCGTTTGCCAATACCTCGATCAGATCGGCGCGGTGAACTACCAGATATGGGTGTGAATTGCTGTGGCGTGCGCGCGTCAGATCGACCCGCGCCACCTCGCGCCCGTGTCGATAATCAAGCAGTTCCACGCCTTCAAGCTGGATCGACACCTCGCGCAGGGCTTTACCCAGACCAAGTGCCGCCAGCACGGTAGAGCCGTTGGGGCTGATCTGAATGCCTGCTCCCACTTCGGATATTTCAGGGGCCTGCTCCAGTACACTGACCCTGGCACCGCGCTGCGCAAGCGCGATTGCGGCGGTCAAACCACCGACGCCCGCCCCCAGAACGGTTATGCTTTTGCCTTGAACTGCCATGGGTTTTCTTAGCCCGATTTTTGCAAACAAACAGCCTAAAAACGCAAATGAAAAAGGGCACGGAAATCTGCCGCGCCCCCATTCAGTGGTCGTCGGGTTGCCGGGGTTCGCCCCCTAGTCGTCCCGATGAACTTTTTCTTTGCGCTCGTGCCGCTCCTGCGCCTCAAGGCTGAGGGTCGCAATTGGGCGGGCATCAAGCCGCTTTAGTGAAATCGGTTCTCCGGTTTCTTCGCAGTAACCAAATGAGCCGTCGTCAATGCGCCGCAGTGCCTGGTCGATTTTCGACACGACCTTGCGTTCGCGATCACGGGTACGCAATTCCAGCGCCCGGTCGGTTTCCTCCGAGGCGCGGTCGGCCACGTCCGGGATGTTTCGTGTGCCCGCCTGCATGCCTTCGATGGTATCGCGATTGCCTTCCAGAATGCTGGTCTTCCAGTCGATCAGTTTGCGGCGAAAATATTCCAACTGACGTTCGTTCATAAACGGCTCGTCGTCAGCCGGTTTGTATTTGCTGTCGATGTTAACTTCCACGTTCACGCTAGGCTCCCTAAGTGTGATGGTCGCGGCCGTAGTCAAAATGGACGTTCTGCCGCGTCATGAATTTGCGCTTGGATTACCGAAACGCAACGTCTTTGTCACCCCGCGAAATGCATATCTTGAAGCTTCGTGGCCGTGTGATAGGTTCGCGCCGACCAAAAACGCTAGGGGCTTGTTGCTGTTATGAAATTCACCGGCACTCAGAATTATATCTCAACCGACGATTTGACTGTTGCCGTAAATGCATCAATCACACTTGAAAGACCGCTATTGGTGAAAGGCGAGCCCGGCACCGGCAAAACCGAACTGGCCCGGCAGGTTGCGGAAAGCCTTGGCGTGCCGATGATTGAATGGAATATCAAGTCCACCACCAAAGCCCAGCAAGGTCTCTATGAATACGACGCCGTTTCCCGTCTGCGCGACAGCCAACTTGGCGAAGAGCGTGTGCACGACGTCAAAAACTATATCAAGAAGGGCAAGGTCTGGGAGGCTTTTGAGGCCGGTGAAAAAGTTGTCCTGCTGATTGACGAGATCGACAAGGCCGACATCGAATTTCCCAACGACCTGCTGCAAGAACTCGACCGGATGGAGTTTTACGTCTACGAGACCGGCGAAACCATCAAGGCCAAGCATCGCCCGATTGTGATCATCACCTCGAACAACGAAAAGGAACTGCCGGACGCCTTTTTGCGCCGCTGCTTTTTCCACTACATCCGGTTCCCCGATGCGGACACTTTGCAACAAATCGTCAAAGTCCATCACCCCGACATCAAGAACAAGCTGGTGACCGAGGCGCTGACGCAATTCTTTGAAATCCGCGAAACACCGGGCCTGAAGAAAAAGCCATCCACCTCCGAGGTTCTGGATTGGCTGAAACTGTTGTTGGTCGAGGATCTGGATGCCAAGGATCTGAAACGCGACGGCAAGGATGCCCTGCCCAAGCTGCATGGTGCTTTGCTGAAAAACGAACAGGACGTCCATATGTTCGAACGCCTCGCATTCATGGCACGCGGTCAGCGCTAGATGCTGCAAAGCCTGGCCGACCCCGTCCTGCCGATTTTTGCAGTGATGATGGTCGGCTATATCCTTGGCAGGGCGCGGGTTCTTGGCCCCACAGATGCGCGGGCCATCAACCAGTTTGCGTTTTATCTTGGCGTGCCCGCGATCATTATCTGGGTGGTTGCAAAAACCCCGCTTGATGCGCTCGACTGGACGGCGGTTCTGCTTTTTTTGGCCAGCCAACTGACCCTTTACGCACTGGTCTTTGCGATCCTGCATTTTGGACTGAAGCGCGAGGTGCGCGAAAGCTTGCTGCTGGGGATGAGCGCGGTTTTCGTTAATCATGTGTTCTTTGTTCTGCCCATCGCCGAGCGGCTTTACGGCGAAGTGGCACGGGCGCATATGTCCGGCATCGTGATGTTTGACGCAGGCCTTTTGTTTTGCGGCACTGTGCTTTTGGTCGAACGTCTGGGGAAATCAGGCCAGTCCAGCTTCCAAAGCCTGTTCAAAAATCCCTTCATCTACGCGCCTTTCATCGGCATTGCCCTGGGCCTGCTCGGTGACGCCGCCCCTACCGGCATCCTGACCTTTGCCGAATTTGCCGCCCGCGCCGCGCCTCCGGTTCTGTTGTTCACGCTTGGCATCATTCTGGCAGCCAGCCCCTTGTTTCAAACCGGGCTTGCCTGTTGGATCGTTGTGCTGGCAAAATGCGCCCTCCTGCCACTGGTGGTCTTTCTGGCGCTGAATTTTGCCGGTGTCGGCGAGCCCGGCAAACTGATCACTTTGCTGGTTGCCGCAGGCCCCGCCGGCGCAATGCCCTTTGTAATTGCTGGGCAATACGGCATAAGTACAACAACCATCGCTAAGGTGATCCTGATCACCACGATCCTCTCTGTGTTTTCTATTTCAGGCCTGACCGCATGATCAAAATCCGCCCCATCCAGGCAAGTGACAAGGACGACTGGTGCCGCCTCTGGACCGCCTATCTGGCGTTTTATGGCCGCAAAGTCGCGGCGGAGGTTTACGACGTCAGCTTTGCAAGGCTGCTGTCGAACAAGGGTGGCGAATTTCGCGGGTTTATCGCTGAACAGGATGGCAAAACGGTCGGTCTGGTGCATTTCCTGTTCCATCGCCATATGTGGAGCGTGGAAAACTGCTGTTATCTGCAAGACCTCTATACCGACCCCAGTGCCCGAGGCGCAGGCGTTGGTCGCGCCCTTATCGAAGCGGTTTATGAGGCAGCCGATCAGGCGGGCGCACCCGCGGTCTATTGGCTGACGCAGGAATTCAACTATCAGGGCCGGATGCTTTATGATCGCGTCGGGGTCAAAACGCCCTTCATCCGCTATAACCGCTCATGATCATGCGATTGCTCCCCCTTGCCCCTGTGTTATTGGTCGCCGCATGCGGTACGACCCCGCTGGTCGAGCTTCCCAGTCGCAGCGATCCCTTTCCGATGGATCTGCCCGCGATGCGCACTTTTTCCGGCGCGCCCACTCCCGAGCAGTTTAACCAAAGCAATGCCAGTCTGGCCTATGATTTTCTGGAACTGAGTTTTCAGATGGAAAGCGGGCGGGAACTGGAAGTATTCTCGCGCTTTGAAGGCCCGGTCACGCTGGCGCTGACAACATCCGTAACACCTGTATTCAGCGCTGATCTCGACGCGCTTCTGGGTCGATTTCAGCGCGAGGCGAAACTGCCGATCCGCCGCATCAACGACCCCGAGACCGCCAATATCCTGATAGAGACCTTGCCACGTCAAAAACTCCGCCAGCTTGTCCCTCATGCGGCCTGCTTTGTGGTCCCACGGGTGTCGTCCTGGCAGGAGTTTCGCAAAAACCGCCGCAGCGGTGCATTGGACTGGACAACGCTTGAGCAGCGCGAAAAAGTCACAATCTTCATTCCCGACGATGTCTCACCACAAGAGGCAAGGGACTGCCTGCACGAAGAAATCGCCCAGGCTCTAGGCCCGTTGAACGACATCTACCGGTTGCCACAAAGTACGTTCAACGACGACAATATCCACACGATCCTGACCTCATTTGACATGCTGATCCTCAGGATCACCTATGACGAAAGCCTCAAAAGCGGCATGACCAAGGCCGAGGTCGCAAAACGCCTGCCCGCCATTCTGAGACGTTTGAACCCCTCAGGTGGCGACGGCACACCGATCACTGGCCCTTCAATTAGCCGCGCCTGGGTCAGGCAGATTGAAACCGCGCTGGCCCCAAGGGGATCGCAGGCGAAACGCACCATTGCGGCGCGCCGTGCGGTTCAGATCGCCCGTCAAGAAAACTGGAACGACAATCGCTTGGGCTTTTCGCTTTTGGCATTGGGACGCATGGCGCTTGGCAGTGATGGCCCAACGGCCCCTCAAAGTTTTGCCGAGGCCTTTGCGGTTTACAGCGCATTATACGGCGCGGACGATATTCATACCTCACATGCCGCATTGCAACTCGCGGCGTTCAACCTATCGCGTGGCGAAGCGGACGAGACCCTAGCCATCATCAACACCGCAATCCCATCGGTCAGACGTGCAGAAAACGCCGCCCTTTTGGCAACCTTGCTGATGCTCAAAGCCGAGGCGCTTGATCATCTCGGCCGCGTTCAAGAGGCCGCAACGGTGCGTCTGGACAGCCTTGGTTGGGCGCGTTATGGCTTTGGCTCGGATGCGGAAATCCGTGGTCGGCTGCGCGAAATATCCCGCCTGAGACCACGCAAAAAGGGGGCAGAGCTCGGATGATCGGAATAGCTGCATTTCTAATCGGTGCCTTTATCGGCGGCCTGCGCGCGCGCCGCGCACAGGGCAATCGGCTCGACATCCTTCAGTGGGCCGCCGCAACTGGCCTGTTTTTCTGGTTGCTGAGCTACGTCTTTTTCGTTCTGGCCTATCAATTCGGCTTTGTCTGATCAGATGTTCCTGCCGCTCTTCACGAACCTGCGCGACGCCAAATTACCGGTATCTTTACGCGAATACCTCGACTTCCTCGCGGCCGTCAAAACCGGCATGGTGCTTTATGACGTCGAAGGGTTCTACTACCTCGCCCGCGCCAGCCTTGTGAAAGACGAACGCAACCTCGATAAGTTTGATCAGGTTTTTGCCCATACATTCAAGGGGATGGAGGATCTTTCCGTTCAGGACGTGATCAACGCCGTCGACATCCCCGAAGATTGGCTACGCAAAATGGCCGAAAAACAGCTTAGCCCCGAAGAAATGGCCGAGATTGAATCCCTTGGCGGTTTCGACAAGCTGATGGAAACCCTGAAAGAGCGGCTTAAAGAACAGGAAGGCCGTCACCAGGGCGGCAACAAATGGATCGGCACCGCGGGCACCTCGCCCTTTGGCGCCTATGGCTACAACCCCGAAGGGGTGCGCATCGGGCAAGACAAATCCCGTCATCAACGCGCGGTCAAAGTCTGGGACAAACGCGACTTCAAGAACCTTGATGACAGCGTCGAACTTGGCACCCGTAACATCAAAGTCGCGCTCAAACGTCTGCGCCGCTGGGCCCGCGACGGGGCCGACGACGAGTTGGATTTAAACGGCACCATCCGCGCCACGGCTGAACACGGCTACCTTGACATCCAGACAAGGCCAGAACGCCGCAACGCCGTCAAAGTGTTGCTGTTCCTTGACGTCGGCGGCTCCATGGACCCTTACATCAAACTGGTGGAGGAGCTTTTTTCTGCCGCCAAAACCGAATTCAAACATCTGGAATATTTCTACTTCCACAATTGCCTTTACGAAGGTGTGTGGCGTGACAATCGCCGCCGCTGGACCGAACAGACCTCAACCCATGAAATCCTGCGGACCTATGGGCCGGACTACAAATGCATCTTTGTCGGTGACGCCGTGATGTCGCCATACGAAATCGCCTACCCCGGCGGCGCGAATGAGCATTGGAACCCCGAGGCGGGTTCGGTCTGGCTTACCCGCACGATTGAAGCCTGGAAACACAATATCTGGATCAATCCGCTGCCCGAAAAACACTGGCAATACACCCATTCGATCAAGATGATCGAAGAGATCTTTGAAAACCGCATGTATCCCATGACGCTCAAAGGCATCGAAGAAGGCATGAAAGAACTCGTCCGCTAACGCCTCTTTGTTCCTCAAATACTCAAACCGCGCGTAGCGCTCAAAAGACTTGTCCCACAGGGACACCTTTGCCAAAGTCAGCTTATGGCTCATGCACCGGTCTTTCACATTGATCCCGTTCAGTTCAACGCTGATCCCTATCCGGCGTTAAAAGAAATGCGCACGAAGGCACCCATTGCCTATGTCCCGGAACTCGACGCGGTGCTGCTGACAAAACGCGAAGATGTTTTCGTCAACGAAAAGAAAACCGATGTGTTCTCCTCTGAACAACCCGGCGGTCTCATGACCGTGCTGATGGGCGAAAACATGATGCGCAAAGACGGCGAGCCACATATGAGCGAACGCCGCGCGATCTTTCCAACCGTTTCACCCAAAACCGTGAAAAACATCTGGATTGATCATTTCACTCATGCCGCAAAGCGCCTGTTGGGCGACCTCGTCCCCCGTGGACAAGGCGATCTGGTGTTGGATTTCGCCATGCCGCTATCTGCCGAGGCTTTGCGGGTCATTACCGGCCTGACCAACATGCAAAACGAAGAAATGGACCGGACCTCGCAGGGTATGATCGACGGTGTGTCCAATTATTCTGGCGACAAGGCGATTGAAGCGAATTGCAACAATTGCACCGCCTCGATTGACGCTCATATCACCGCGATGATGCCGGTCTATCTTGAAACGCCCAATAGCTCCTTATTGTCGGTGCAGATGCAGGCGGGTCTCTCGGACGCTCAGATTCGCGCGAACATAAAACTGGCAATCTCCGGTGGTCAGAACGAACCGCGCGATGCCATCGCCGGGACAATCTACGCACTGCTTTCCAACCCCGATCAACTGGCCGCCGTAAAAAGCGGCGAGGTCAGTTGGCTACATGCCTTCGAGGAATACGCCCGCTGGATGTCGCCCATCGGAATGAGCCCACGGCGCATCGCAAAGCCCTATACCTATAACGGCATTGATTTCTCCGAAGGCAGCCGCGCCTTTTTGATGTTCGGCTCTGCCAACCGGGACGAGGACGTCTTTGACACGCCGGATGTCTTTGACCTCGCCCATGACACCGGCCCGTCGATTGCCTTTGGCGCGGGTCCGCATTTTTGTGCAGGGGCCTGGGCTGCACGCGCCCTGATCGCTGATGTGGCCCTTCCGATGGCTTTTGAAGCATTGCCGGGTCTGCGGCTGGTCAAGGAAGCCCCAGCGGTTTTCACCGGCTGGGCCTTTCGCGGCCCAAAGTCGCTACAAGTTGAATGGGACGACCTTGCCGCCTGATCCGGCACGCCCCATATTACAGCCATGTTCCGTCTCACTCCGATCCTGCTGGCTGTCCTATATGGTTATGCTCTTTATCGTTTTTCCGCCTGGCGAACAGCGCGGCAACTCGACGAGAATTCTTCGCCATTGATCGACCCTGGACTGCGGCCACTGGTTGCGCAAATGGCCCGTGCATTGGACCTGCCGGATATCCGGGTTCACGTTTATGAAATCGAACCGGTCAACGGATTGGCTGCCCCTGATGGGCGGATTTTCATCACCCGTGGGTTTTTGAACCGCTATCAGCAAGGCGAAATGACGGCAGAAGAACTTGCCGCCGTTATCGCCCACGAACTTGGCCATGTCGCATTGGGTCATTCGCGTCGCCGGATGATCGACTTTTCCGGGCAAAACGCCATTCGTGCGGTGCTTGGAATGGTGCTTGCGCGGTTTATCCCGGGCATTGGCGGGTACCTTGCAAACTTTCTGACCAGCCTGCTTGCTGCGCGTCTTTCGCGTCAGGACGAATACGAGGCGGATGCCTATGCGAGCGCCCTTCTTGTCAAAGCCGGGATCGGCACGGGGCCACAGATCTCGCTGTTTCACAAACTTGACGCCCTGACAAAAAGCGGCGGACGCCAGCTTGCCTGGCTGCTAAGCCACCCCAAGACGCCGGAAAGAATTGCCGAGATCGAAAAGAGGGCCGCCGCCTGGGAAACCCCCTCCTGACGCAGCTAGTTCAGCGGCACATCTGCCATGGCTTTGGCAAAACGCGGCAATCGGGCCTTTTTGAGCAATTTTCTCAGCTCCAAATCCAGCCCGCCCATATCCTTTGATTTTTGATGAACCGCATGCGTGATTGTTGCGATCTGCCCCGGATGATTTGCCAGAAGCTCCAACATGAACAGATCCGGGTGCAAGACGCGCACATCAAATCGCGCGGCCACCCTTGGCGGGAAATCTTTCAGGTTCAGGGTCACAAGGCAATCCGCACCCCCCGCAATAGCGCATTGCAGAACATGCACGTCATTTGCATCCGGTAAATCAAACGCCGCATTCTCTTGCGCTGCGCTTTCAACCAAAGCCTCGGGGAAACGCGCCCTGACCAAAGCGATTTCTGCACCAATCAAGGTAGCCTGTTCCGGGTGGTTTGCCTGAACAGCACGCGACCATTCCTCCAGAATTCTGGGCGACCAGAGGGGTGAGAACAATTGCGCCTCAGCGGCGGCCAGAAGCAATTCACGCAGGATCGTCGGGTATAAAACGCAAGCGTCCAGACAGGCCCGCATCAATCCAACCGAACGAACAGCGACTTCAAATAGGCGCTTTCGGCCAATTGCGCATGTTCCGGATGATCAGCACCGGCGGTACCCTGATGAAGGATCTGCGCCGCGCGACCCGACTTGCCGATACCTCGCAATGAAGCCTCGCGGAACATTGCCGGGCTGGCGGCATGAGAGCAGGAACAAAGCCCGACAAATCCGCCCGGTGCTGCAAGCTGCGCTGCAAGCCTTGCGACCCGCTCATAAGCGCGAAGTCCGGCTGCCAGCGCCGGTTTTGCCGGAGCAAAAGCCGGGGGATCACAGATCACAACCTCAAAGGTTCGACCGCCATCAATCAGGGTTTGCATTTCGGAAAATGCATCGCCCTTTTGCGTGGCAAACAACTTTGAAACACCCATCTTTTCAGCGCCCTCAGCCGCTAGCGTCAAAGCCTGCTGAGAGCCGTCAATCGCAAAAGCCGATTTGGCACCAGCGGCCAGCGCCGCCAGCGAAAATCCACCGACATGGGAAAAAACATCCAAAACGTCACAGTCTTTTGCCAGTCGCGCGGCGAAAGCGTGGTTGTCACGCTGATCGAAAAACAACCCGGTTTTTTGCCCTTCCAGCAGGTCAGCCATATAAAGCGCACCGTTCATCGGCACCACCACGGGGGCGGCAATCAGACCGTGGTGAACGCCGCTTTGATCGTCGAGCCCTTCCAACTTGCGGGTGCGGCCACTGGCGTTTTTGAAGATCGTCGATGCCCCGGTTGCCGCCATCAGGGCCTCGGCCAATTCGTCGAACATCTGATCGGCCCAGGCTGCGTTGGGCTGTACGGAAATCACATCCCCAAACCGGTCGGCCACCACCCCGGGCAGGCCGTCGGCCTCGGCGTGGATCAAGCGGTAATAGGGCGCATCATATAGCCGTTCCCGCAGCGCAAGTGCGGTTTTGACCTTCTGCGTAAGCCAGGCGACATCCACATTTGCATTCGCGTCCCGATCAAGCATACGCAAGGTGATCTTGCTATCAGGATGAAAGGCCGCGATGCCCAGAACTTCGCCATCGGTGGCATGAACCTCAACGATTGTTCCGGGCGGGGTCTTCTTGGTGCGGCGATCCAGAACCACTTCGTCAGAATAGATCCACGGATAGCCAAATCGCACCCGCTTGGGTGACTTGTTTGGCCGCATTTTTACGATTGAACGGGAAAAGGAGGGGTGCGTCATCCCCTCCTCCTAATTCTTTTCATCGCAAAGCGAAAGCCCTGCTGCCCTGTCGTCAGACGCCCAGACGTTTGCGCATGACCCGGGCAATTTCGCGTGTGATTCGAACCTTTTGGGTTTCGCCGCGCATTTCAGCGGCAATCGCCTTGGAGCCACCATAGGCCTTCAGTTTGATCTCCACCGGGAATTTCCTGATCAGCGGATTGCCCTCGACATCCCGCACGATCACATCAAACTGAATGCTATGGGTACCACCGACAGAGGCGCGTGCCTTTTGGGTCAGCGCATGAAAGCGTTTCAGTTCAATATCAAGGTAAACCGGATTGTTGCCGGTCATGCCAATCGCCGCTTGGGAAACCGCAAGATCAACGATGGAAGCAACCTGTGCGCGGCGATCCCCAAACCGATCTTCCCGCCAGACAATATCTGTTCCGGGAAAATAGAGGTTCGCCTCGGAGACGCTCAGGCTTTCGGGCACATTTACCCGCACGTCCTGAACCCTCCAGGACTGCGCTGCGGTGCTTTTGCGAACGGTCGTCGTGCTGGACGATGTCGTCTCGACGCTGGCTGATACCGATTCGATCTTGTCCAACTCTGGCAGCTTTTCAAGCGGCGCATTGCGGGAGGCTCCGACGTTGACGCACGCCCCTAGCGTTGCCAAAAGCACAATGGCAGAGAGTACCTTCACCGTTTTCATGGTCTTCTCCTTTTCGGACCAATTAATTCAACGGCTTGGGTATCGGCTTGGAAAACGGCGGAAATTTGCCGTTGTTTGCTCAAAATTGTGATAAAAGCGCGGGGTCGCGGGTAATCTGGAAACAGTACAACGGATTGCCGCGAACTGTTTCCATTCAGTGAACACCGGGCAAGGTATCGCTTTCGGACGCCACGCTTAACCAGTTGAAAATATGCGCACCAACCGAGCGAAAACAAACGATATGGCCCTGATCCGGCGCATCAAACCAGAAAGCAACCGCTAACTGACCAATTCTGGAGCGGCGAATTTCACCTTCGGGCAAGGCCACGGGGTCCAGATTTGCAGGGCTTCCTTTGGCGATCACATCGCGAACGCCGGTTCCTGTAAGCGAAAACATCGCCCGGGCATCCGATACGTTCACGGCCAGAAAATGACCGCCCGCCAGCGCCTTGTTCAGCTTTTCAACCGTGGCATCTGCTGCTTCATAGTCCACAAAAAGCAACAACTCATCCGATGACATCCACGCAACGCCGCCTTTGGCACCGCGTTTCACACCCCGGGCGGCAGGCATGGCTAGGCCGGTCACGGATTTCACCGCTTTGGCGAGATTTTCATCGGAAAGATCGCCGCGCAGCGTGATCATCCCTTGAACGCCTGCATCCTCGACACGGATCGCGCCCGCAAATTTCGCCCCCTGACAGGCGGAAACAGCCTCAGACATTTTGACGTGCCCCTTCTTTATCAAGGAAAACCGGATCGACCACCTTGGCCTTGATCACACGGCCCTCGCCCACCGGAAAACTGAGCGTTTCGCCCATGCGTCGCGAGCCACCTTTGATCAGCGCCATCGCAATGGAATGACCAAGCGTCGGCGAAAAATAGGTCGAGGTCACATGCCCGATCATGTTTTCCATGCCATTGGCAAGCTTTGCACCCTCAACCGCGTGGGCGGCATCCGGCAGAACCACTGAAGGGTCTTCGGTCATCAAACCAACGAGCTGCTTGCGATCCGGGTTGGTCATGAAAGAACGCAACTGCGCACGTTTGCCAAGGAAATCCTCTTTCTTCTTGGAAATCGCCCAATGGAGGTTCAGATCCTGCGGGATCACCGTACCGTCGGTTTCATCCCCGATCATGATGAAGCCTTTTTCGGCCCGCATCACATGCAGCGCCTCGGTTCCATAGGGTTGAATGCCAAAGGCGGCACCGACTTCGAGCGCTTTTTCCCAGAATGCGAGGCCCTCGCTGGCGGGCACCGCGATCTCGTAAGACAGCTCGCCCGAGAAGGAAATCCGGAAGGGTCGCGCTTTGATGCCCGCGATTTTGCCGTCCTGGAATGTCATGAACGGCATGCCTTCGGCCGAGACATCCAAGCCCTCAACGCCCATCGCTTCGATCACTTTGCGCGCATTCGGCCCGACAATCCCGATCTGCGCCCATTGTTCTGTGACGTTGGCGGTGTAGACTTTCCAATCCCACCATTCGGTCTGCAGCCATTCTTCCATCCAGGCGTGAATGCGATCCGAGCCGCCCGATGTGGTGTGGCAAAGGAACGTTTCCTCATCCAGCCGTGCAACCACGCCGTCGTCCGACAAGAACCCGTTTTCCGAACACATCAGGCCATAACGGCAGCGCCCGACTTTCAGATTGCTCATCATATTGGTGTAGAGCATGTCGAGGAATTTGCCTGCATCCGGCCCTTTGACAATGATTTTGCCAAGGGTGGAGGCATCCAGAAGGCCTACGTTATTCCGCGTATTCAGAATTTCACGCGCCACCGCATCCTTCACGCTTTCGCCGTCCTTTTGATAACAATAAGGTCGCCGCCAATCGGCCACCGGCTCCCAAAAGCCGCCGTTTTGATCAATCCACTCATGGATCGGCGTTTTGCGGATTGGCTTGAACAGATCCCCGCGTGCGTCCCCCGCAATCGCACCCATGGAAATTGGATGATAGGGCGGGCGGAAGGTTGTTGTGCCAACTTGTGGGATGTCCGCGTTCAGACTATCCGCCAAAACCGCCAAGCCGTTGATGTTGCTGAGTTTACCCTGGTCCGATGCCATGCCGAGCGTTGTGTAGCGCTTGGTGTGTTCAACGCTTTCATAGCCCTCTTGTGCCGCCAGTTGTACGTCCGAGACCTTCACATCGTTCTGATAGTCGAGCCAGGTTTTAGCCCGCAACTCCCGGCTGGCACCCGCAGGCATAAACCAGACCGGCGCGATTGGTGCCTCAGCCTCAGAAACCGCTTTTGGTGTCGTCCCTACAGCTTTGTGCCCGGTTTCTTTTGCGGCCTTTTTGCCTGCCGCAACCGCGTCTTTCATGGCCCCCGCGGCATCGAGAAACCCGTTCGCGGTGCCAGCCACTATCACAAAACCTGCGCCATCATGGCCAAGCGGCGGACGCGCGGGATCAGGGCGGAACATAGCCTGATCCGCGTCCCAGTTCAGCTTGCCGCCACAATGGGACCAGAGGTGCACCACCGGCGACCAACCGCCCGACATGGCAACGCAATCGCATTTTATCTCTTCCTTTGTGGCCCCTTCGCCGTTTTGCGCACAAAGCGTCACGCCTTCGACCCGCTTGCCGCCCTTGACTTTGCCGATGGCCGCACCGGTTTCAACCCGGATGCCCATTTCACGGGCTTTTTGCGGCAATTCCCCATTGGCTTCGGCACGCGCATCAATGACGCAAGGCACGGCCAGACCGGCCTCCACCAACGCGATCGCAGTGCGATAAGCGTCGTCATTGTTGGTCACGACAACTGTCCGGTCGCCTGACGAAACACCAAAGTTCACCGCATAATCGCGCACGGCCCCAGCCAGCATCACGCCCGGCACGTCGTTGCCCGCAAAGGACAACGGGCGTTCAATCGCGCCGGTTGCGGTCACAATCCGGCCCGCGCGAATGCGCCACAACCGATGACGTGGACCCGCCATTTCCGGCGCGTGATCCGTCAGCCGCTCGTAGCCAAGCGCGAACCCATGATCGTAAACACCCGCCCCCATCATCCGGCTGCGGATGGTGACGTTGTCCATGGCGTCAAGAGCAGCCAGCGTTTCTGCCACCCAATCCTCGGCGGCTTTGCCGTCTATTGTGACCCCGTCCACAACCGCGCGACCGCCAAAGTCAGCGGTCTGTTCCATCAACAGAACCCGCGCCCCGGATTGGCCGGCCACTAGGGCGGCTTGCAAGCCCGCGATCCCGCCGCCGACCACAACAACATCGGCGTGGAAATAGAAATACTCGTAGCGATCCGCATCGCGGTGCTTGGGCGCTTTGCCAAGACCCGCAGCGCTGCGGATGACGGGTTCAAAGATGTGCTTCCAAGCAAAACGCGGCTGCATGAAGGTCTTGTAATAAAACCCAGCCGGGAAGAACCGTGACATCATCTTGTTGACGGCCCCGATGTCAAACTCAAGGCTAGGCCAATGGTTCTGCGAGGTGGATTTCAAGCCACCAAACAGCTCCGTCGTCGTGGTCCTTTGGTTCGGCTCAAACTTGCCCTTTTCGCCCAAATGCACCAACGCATTGGGTTCCTCTGGCCCTGCGGCGACAATCCCGCGCGGACGGTGATATTTGAACGACCGGCCAACCAAAACCTGGTCGTTCGCCAAAAGGGCCGAAGCAAGCGTATCGCCTTTGAACCCGGTCATCCGCTTGCCGTTAAAGGTAAATTCCAGTTTCGCCGAGCGGTCGATCAACCGCCCCTGACGTTGCAGACGGGTGCTCATTTCTGAAATCCTTCCCAGTCCGGGCGCTTCTTTTTGATCTTGTTTACCAAGGCCTTTGGCGGTTCAAACGTCTGGGCGGAATAGGTGCCAAAGACCTCCAACGTCATCGTATCACGGGCCGCGTGGAACCATTTTCCGCAACCAAAAGCATGCCGCCAGCGTTCAAAATGAACGCCACGCGGGTTTTTGCGATGGAACATATAGGCCTCAAAATCATCATCCGAGGCCCCGGCCCCATGTCGCGTGATATGCGCCTCGCCGCCGGGAGCAAGATCAGTTTCATCAACATCAATGCCGCAATTCGGGCAATGCAGGATCAGCATGAGGCACCCCCAGCAAATTTCATGTTCATCGGATTGCAAAAAGTCGTCATCAGCCGCCGACCCATTCCCGACAGTAAAGCGCCCCGGATTCTGCCTTTGTCTTATCCTTGAGATCGACGAGAATCTGATCCCCAATCGCCTTCAATTCCACAGTGACTTGCGGGTTGTCCATCAGCGCGTCGTAAAAGGAAAGGCCACGCGGGCCTATCCCGACGGGGATTTGCAACTGCCCCTGCGCCTGACGCATCGGGAACGAAATCTTTCGCCCATCGGGAAAAGCAAAAACCACCTTCTGACGCCCTTTGATCTTGGAAACATCCGGGTGTTTCGCCAAGAGATAGAGGTTTTTGCCAACCCGCCAGTGGATCGCCGCTGAAACCTTGTGCCCCTTGGCGCTGATCAGATTGGCCTGCCCCGAACAGCTTTGTTTGGCGCGGTTGCCGTAAACGGAAAAAGTGCCAAAATTCATCGTCAGCGTAACACCGGCCATAAGCGACCCGCTGGACAGCAAGGTCATCGCGACGATTAGCGATATGAAATGTCTCATCAATGGGCCACCCCTGCCGCTACGCTTTCGTCAATAAATCGACCTTCAGAAAAACGCTCCAAGCCAAAGGGCGCAGCCAGATCGCCGGGCGTGCCCTTGGCGATGGTTTCCGCCAGCGCCCAGCCGGAACCGGGGATCGACTTGAACCCGCCGGTGCCCCAACCGCAGTTGATAAAGCAATTGCCAAGCGGCGTTGTGCCGATGATGGGTGAGCGATCACCCGTCACATCCACGATCCCACCCCAATGGCGCAGCATTTTGAGGCGCGAGATGATCGGAAAGGTCTCGATCAAGGCCCGCACCGTTTCCTCCAAATGATGGAAGGAACCGCGCTGTGTGTAGTTGTTAAACCCATCCGTGCCGCCACCGATGACCATCTCGCCCTTGTCGGACTGGGACATATAGCCGTGAACCGTGTTGGCCATGACCACCACATCCATGCAGGGCTTGATCGGCTCGGACACCAGCGCTTGAAGCGCCACGCTTTCCATCGGCAGACGAAAACCCGCCATATCGGCAAGAACGCTGGAATTCCCAGCCACGACCAGCCCAAGCTTTTTACAGTTGATCGTGCCTTTGGTCGTCTCCACGCCGGTCACATTACCACCCTTCTGGGTGATCGCCTTGACCTCGCATTGCTGGATGATGTCCATGCCCATGTCCGAACAGGCCCGCGCATAGCCCCAGGCCACCGCGTCATGCCGCGCGGTCCCACCTCGGGGCTGCCACAAAGCGCCAAGTACAGGATAACGCGGCCCGGACAATTCAATGATCGGCACCAGTTTCTTGACCTCTTTGGGGCCAATGAACCGCGTGGCAACACCTTGTAGGCGGTTTGCGTGTTCGGTGCGTTTGTAGCCCCTGATCTCGTGCTCGGTCTGGGCCAGCATCATCACGCCGCGCGGGCTGAACATGATGTTGTAGTTAAGTTCCTGACTGAGCGTTTCATAAAGTGAACGCGCCTTTTCATAGATCGCGGCACTTTCATCCTGGAGATAGTTCGAACGGATAATCGTCGTGTTCCGCCCGGTGTTCCCGCCCCCAAGCCAGCCTTTTTCGATCACCGCGATATTGGTGATGCCGTGGTTTTTGCCAAGGTAATAAGCGGTCGCAAGCCCATGACCGCCAGCGCCCACAATCACAACGTCGTAATTCTTCTTTGGGTCAGGTGAGGCCCAGGCGCGTTCCCATCCCGTGTGAAAGCGGGCGGCTTCGCGCGCGATTGCAAAAGCTGAATATCGTTTCATGAGCTCTGAGCCTGATCCGGTCTAGTGATAAATGGCGTCGCATTGGGAATCGCGGTTCCGTGACTTTGCCATAATGTGCTTCTGATGACGAGTTTGGTTGCGCTTGCCAATCCACACAGCGGCAAAGTCAAAAGGTTTTACGACATTTGGTCTTTCAACAACCGGTCGCGGCATTGTGTTCAGCATCTCGCACCCCTCGGGTGAAACAGCACTTTTCCAACCAGGCCCCAGCGAATAGACAAAGGCCACAACAACAACGGAACGCGCATGGCCTTTTGGATCACTGTCAGCCTGCTTTTGGCGATTGCTGCTTTTTTCGTGTTGCGGCCGTTGGTGACTTCGCGAATTGCAGCAACTTCGCCTGAAGGGACGAAAGACGTTCAGGTCTATCGCGACCAGTTGCGCGAGGTGAACAGGGAAATTGAACTGGGCCGGCTTGCCGCAGCGGACGGCGAACAGTTGCGGCTGGAAATTTCGCGTCGGTTGCTTGAGGCGGATGCACGGCAAAACACGGCCACTGTGCAACGAGGGCGTGAGTTTTCGCGGACGATGGCCCTTGGCGCGGGGTTGTTCATAGTGCTCGCCAGTCTTGGGTTATATCTCCAACTTGGCGCACCGAATGTCCCGGATCAACCGCTCACCGAACAGATCGCCACACGCGACGCCGCAATCGCGGCCCGGCCATCGCAGGAAGAGGTCGAACAGCAACGCACTGACACCAAGGATACAGAAAGCAGTGCCGATCCCGCTTATCTTGCCCTGACGGAAAAACTACGCCAAGTCGTCGCCGCGCGGCCCAACGACCTGGCTGGTTTGGAGCTCCTCGCAACTCATGAAGCAAATCTTGGCAATTTTGCCGCGGCTTGGCGGGCCAAGGCCCGCGCCATTGAACAAAAGGGCGAAGCCGCGGTTGCCAAGGATTACACCGACCTCAGCGAATTGATGATCGCGGCGGCGGGGGGCTATGTCTCACCCAAGGCGCAATCGGCACTGGCTATGGTGCTCCAGAAAACGCCCCGCGATCCTCGCGCTCGGTATTTCACAGGGCTGGCACTGGCGCAAAACGGGCGACCAGACCTTACGCGAAACATCTGGGAAGACCTCATGCGCGAAGGACCGGACGACGCAGCTTGGGTACAGGCAATCAAGGTCCAGTTACCCGAACTTCTCCGCCTGAACGGAATGTCAGATGATGTAGACCCTGCCGGTCCAAGCAAAGGGGACATTGAAAATGCCAAGGACCTGAGCGATCAGGAAAGAAGCGCCTTGATCAGGCGTATGGTCGAACAATTGTCCGAGCGTCTTGCCACAGAGGGCGGGTCGCCAGACGAATGGGCACGGCTGATACGAGCACTTGGCGTGCTGGGTGAATTGCCCCGCGCCCGTGCAGTCTGGGTTGAAGCCAGCGGCGTATTTTCCGAAAACCCCGACGCGCTGGAGATTATAAATACAGCCGCACTTAAGGCATGGTTGGAAAGATGAGCACATTGTTTGAAGACATTGCCGAATTTCATGCCGCTCTGGAGCAAAGGAAAGGGATTGCCTGCCTTGACCTTGGCACCAAGACCATCGGCGTTGCGGTATCCGACCTTTTATGGACCGTGGCCACGCCTGTCAAAACGATCAAACGGCGCAAGTTCACGCTGGATGCCGCCGAACTGCTTGCGCTTTTGGCGGAAAGGGAAGTCAGCGGCATTCTGTTGGGGCTGCCCCGCAATATGGACGGCAGTGAAGGGCCTCGTTGTCAATCAACCCGAGCGTTTGCACGCAACCTGTCGGCCCTGACACCACTACCTATTGGTTTTTGGGACGAGCGGCTGTCCACGGTTGCCGCCGAACGAGCGTTGCTGGAGGCGGATACGACCCGCAAACGTCGCAAAGAAGTGATCGACCACGTTGCCGCTAGCTATATCCTGCAAGGGGCGCTGGATCGGATGCGCAATTTGGCGAGGACCGAAAATGACGGATGACGTGTGGCAGCGCGATGAAATCGCGTCACCTTGCCAGAAAATCTGCGTGATTCATCCCGAGGCGGGCCTCTGCATCGGCTGCCTGCGCAGCGTAAAGGAAATCGCGGGTTGGTCGCGAATGGACCCCGCAGTGCGCCGCGAATTGATGGCGGAACTCCCGGCCCGCAAAGACCTTCTTAAAGGAAAACGACGCGGTGGCCGCGCCCGGCGGCTCGACAGGTGACAGGTGAACGCCAAGGGTTTAGATTTCTCCCCATGACACCTCTGGGAGCGGAATGAATGCGCGCATTGACGGTATTGCTGGTTCTCGCGTTTTTGTTTCTGCTGATCAGAACCGGCACAGGCATCCGACTGGACCCCGATAATCTCAATCCGGTATTGATCGGCTATGGTGCGCTTTTCACCGCTGGCATTGTCATGGCCGAAGTGTTGCGCCCCTTGATGGTCCGCCTGTTGCCGGTTGCTCGATTTGTAGTGGTGATCACGCTGGCGGGGTTGGTCTGGCTAGGCATTGATCAACTGGGCAAATCCGGGCATTTCCCGGATGCCTTTCTGAACCCGAGCGCGATTTCGACCACGCAGGACGCGAATGTTGAACAAGTGGAGATCTCACCCGCCTGGGACGGCATCTACCGGGTGGTTGTCGAGGTCAACAACCAGGCCCTGCCGATGGTTGTCGATCTGGCGACGCCCTTCGTTTTGCTACAATACAACGATGCCGCACGGCTTGGGCTGATGCCTCAAACGCTTGTTTTCAAGGATAGAATACCCTTGGGGGATCGAAAGGTTCAGGCCGCGAAGCTGGAGATCGCATCTGTGCAACTTGATGGGATCGCAGTTCAGAACGTAGCCGCCGCCGTTGCTGCACCGGGTATTCTGGAAACCAACATTCTGGGCCTTTCTTTCCTGACCAGCCTTGATGATGTCGCGTTGGAGGATGGAACATTGGTGCTGAAGAAATATCGCGACTAAGCCGCGATCAACTACAGCCACTTATCGCCATACAACCAGTTTTGACGCCCTTGGTCAGTTTGATCCTCGGGGCGAAAATAGACAATTGCCCGCCCCTTGGGATCGGCCAGCGCATCATCCTGCCAGGGCGCAACACCGTGCAAGGCAAAGCGATGAACCAGATAGGCCCCGCCCAAAGGCACATGAACAATCTGACGTTTGCAGCTTGCAAAAATCTGCCTTCGCGCAGCGTGATAGGCAGCCGTCAGATCAACCTTTGGCCAGTCATGGGCAGCAATATTGTCAAAAGCCTTGCGATAAAGTTGCGCCATGATCCGATGCGAGCCCTCCCAGACAACCAAAGGAGCGGCCCGCTCATCAGCCATCGTGATCGACACTCCGAGCAAAAAGGCCTGAAATTCGTTTTGATGTCGCGCGGCATCAACGCCGCTGGGGTGTAGCCCATCCACATGAGCCGCGTCGCGGTCGCGCCGAAACGCAAAGGCGGCTTGCGATTCTCCTTCGCGCGGCTTGGGGTAGCCCGGATAAATGATCGACACCTGCCCGGCGTCAAACCCATAGTCCCCAAATGCCAGGTGGCGGTCCAAAAAATACTTGACTGCACCGCGAAACGCAGCGCCGCCCTGCACCCGACCGGCCGCGTCATTGCCAAGGACGTTAACCCCGACAAACCAAGTGCCCTGACAGCGATGCCATTGCGAAAATTTTGGGTCCTCGGCAGTTGCCAAAGCGGGTTTTTGTACCTCGCTGACCCAGTTAATGACGGCTTCTTCGGGTGGAAAGACGATCCATCCCTTCTTCAGAAACTCTTTGTAATCGCTCAAAAAAGCGCCTTTCTAAGCATGTTGAGCGCGGCCACCATGATAAAAAACGCAAAAGCCCGCTTCAGCGGTTTCGGGTCCATGGCATGAGCTAATCGCACGCCAAGAGGCGTAGTCAATAATGTCATTGAAATGATGATGACAAAGGCTACGACGTTAACCTGTCCAACCGTGAATGGCGGACGCCCTTCCGGCGCGGTTCCGGTCAGCAAAAACCCGATAACAGCTGGCACGGCGATCACCAGACCAAAACCGGACGCAGTTGCGACCGCCCGGTGAATGGGGACGTTGAAAAGCGTCATCAAGGGCACCCCGAATGAACCGCCACCAATGCCCATCAACACAGACAAAAACCCCAGGGTGCCAGATGTAACGGCCCGTTTAACCCCCCCCGGCATGCCATCGCCAAGACGCCAATGCTCGCGCCCAAAGGCAAGATACAGCCCGACGATCAGGCCAAGAACGCCAAAGATACCCGTCAGAACAATGGACTTCAGCCCGGTCGTTGCAATCATGCCAACTATTGCACCTAGCGCAATTCCCGGCCCCCAACTGCGCAGGATCGCCCAATCGACCGCACCCTTTTTGTTGTGCGAATGCACCGAGCGGATCGAGGTCACAACAATCGTCGCCAGCGATGTCGCAAGGCAAATCTGCATCAGTTGCGGGCTGTCATACCCCAGAGCCGAAAAGGCGTAAAAGAACGCCGGCACCAGAACAATGCCCCCGCCGACCCCCAGTAATCCGGCAACAACGCCCGCAAAGGCTCCGATCGCCAGCATCAACAACAACATCGGCAATAGCGTCATCATGTGGCGACCCCTTTGGAATGAACACCGTCAGAATAGGCGGCGGTTGGCCTAGACCGCAAGCGCCGTGCTGTCGGGTCTTGCGACCCTTGCAAGGGCTTGGAGAACCACCTCGGGACCGGCGTCATCCTGATGCGATTGTTCCGACAAAATCCGCCGCCAGCCACGCGCCCCGGGCTGGCCCTGAAAAATACCGAGCATGTGACGGGTAATATGATGCAACCGGCCACCAGCCGTTAGATGTGCGTCAATATAGGGCAACATCTGATGCACCACCTGATGGGGGCAAACCTCGGCACCGGTGTTGAAGATCAGTGGATCAGCCGCCGCCAGCGTTGCCGTTGGCGCATGATAGGCGGCCCGCCCGATCATGACCCCGTCGATTCTTCGCGCCAGCAACGCGCCTGCTTGATCCAGACCGGAAATCCCCCCGTTGATGACAATGTTGAGATCAGAAAAAGCCGCCTTCATCGCAAAGACAAGATCATAATCCAGCGGCGGAATTTCGCGGTTTTCCTTTGGGCTGAGCCCGTCAAGCCAAGCTTTCCGTGCGTGAATGGCCACCGTCTTGACACCCGCCGCAGCGATCTTTTGCAAGAAGTCGGGCAAAACCACTCTTGGGTCCTGGTCATCCACGCCGATCCTGCATTTCACTGTGATTTCAGCATGTTGCGCTGCCGAAATCATCGCCGCTGCACAATCCGCAACAAGGTCGGCCTCCTTCATCAACACCGCACCAATCCGCCCGGATTGCACCCGGTCCGATGGACAGCCGACGTTCAGGTTCACCTCGTCATAGCCAAATTCTTCGGCGATGCGCACAGATGCGGCAAGATCATCAGGCTCGCATCCGCCAAGCTGCAAGGCCACGGGATGCTCGGCCTTGTCAAACCCCAAAAGCCGTTCGCGGTCGCCATGCAAAACCGCCCCGGTAGTCACCATCTCGCTGTAAAGCAGGGTATGTTTGGTGAACAACCTGTGCAGATAGCGACAATGCCGGTCGGTCCAGTCCATCATCGGCGCAACGGATAGTTTGCTGGTGAACTTAGTCATATCTTACGGGTCTAGCGATCAGTTTGGGTTGGTCTTTTGCCACTCTTATCCGCCACGCATCGCAAAATCGAGGGTGGAACGACGCGACCGGGCCGCTTTGTCTTCAACCTTCAGCCGCGTACTAATAGGGCAGCTTTTCGGCTTGCAAAAGTTTCGATGCGTTCCGGGGGGCGCTCCAAAATGCCTGAAATGTCACCCGCAGCCCTTGGCTGACCACGCCCAAAACGCGGCAGGTAGTGCAACAGGAGCATCACCAGAATGAATGACCAGGGTTTCGCGGCCTTTCGGCCATGGGCGATGTAACGGAAAAGCGATGCGGGTTCGTAGCGAATTTCGGTGCCGAGCGTTTGATTGACCCTTTGGCAAATCTCCGCAAATCCAAAGCGTTGATCGCTGATTGCATTGACGCTTTCGGCCTGCACCTTGCCGATCAGGGCATTTGCACAAATCTCGGCCACGTCCCTCGCTGAAACCCAGTCAAGTTCAAGCTTGCCTGCGGGAAGATAAATACGGCTGTTGCGCTGGATTTCCGCCAGCAAGCTGGTCGTCAGATTGTCCATGAAATATCCCGGGCGGACAAACACATGGGCAAATCCCATGGCGCGGATACGTTTTTCAATCTTGGCGTGGGGCAGATAGGATTTCACCTCTGCCCCCTGCACGGACAAGAAAACTACGCGTGTTTTGCGTGGGAAAACCGACAGAAACCGCTCGAACAGCCGGGCATCCGTCAGCTGAGGCGGGCGCATCAAAAAGACCGCATCGAAATCCTGATCGGGAGTAAAGGCCGCTTCGAAATCCACCTTTATGGCAGGTGACAACTCACCCGACACGTTTTTCAGATCGCGCAGCCCGGCGACGGCGTTCAGCCCTTTGTCGCGCAGGATCCGCAAAACCTCGGCACCGACGTTCCCGCTTGCCCCGGTCACAAGCACATTTAGCGTCACGCGAGGGTCTCCTTAATCGTTTGCCGTACCGTTTGTCGGCCCTATACGGGCATGAAAACAAGGCACTAACGCCGCATTTTCAACGCAACCGGAAACCGCCCTTCGAATGGCCGGACCTCAGGCCGATTTCAGCTGCGCGCCCCGCAGTTTTGTTTCCCGCCAGAGCCGCACAGCATCGCCAAAAGCCTGAAACAGAGGTCGGGAAACCGGGTCATTTGCGGCGTTCCATTCAGGATGCCACTGCACAGCCAAGGAAAAACCTTTGGCGTCTTTAACTCGGATCGCTTCAGGCGTGCTGTCCGTCGCGGTTCCTTCGATCACGATCCGTTCGCCCGGTTTGTTGATACCTTGTCCGTGTAGCGAATTGACCCGCACGCAATCGCTTTTCCAGAGTTTTGAAAACACCCCGCCCGGCGTCAAATTCACATCGTGACGCAGCGCGAATTTCTCCTCGATCGTGCCATCAGGCGGCATGCGGTGGTTCATGCGACCGGGCAGATCGCGGATTTCGGGGTAAAGTGTTCCCCCATAGGCCACGTTAAACTCTTGAAATCCCCGGCAAATTCCAAGAACAGGCTGGCCGCGATCAACAGAGGCCCGAATAAGGCCCAGCACCAGTTCGTCGCGACATTGATCAAACTCGCCATGGGCTTCGGTCACCTCTTCGCCGTAGTAGCTGGGGTGAACATTGGGCCGACCGCCGGTGAAAACAAAGCCGTCGCAGGTATCCATCAGAGTTTCCAGGTCAACAAAATGCGGATCAGCAGGCACCATCAGCGGCAGCGCATCGGTAACCTTCGAAATTGCTTCAATGTTGATCATTCCCGTCGCCTGAACGCGATAATCGTCACCAATAAGATGAAAGTTGCCGATGATGCCAACGACCGGGCGGGACATGGGAAAGCTCCGAAAGGGATTCTTAGCGCCAGAACCTAGACCAAGGTTTTTCTGACGGGAAGACCCGGTCTCACAAGTTTTTAGGATGTGAGACCGGGATAACAGCCCCCGATAAGCCTGATTTAGGCCAAATACCTTGCGACAAGGTTAACGCCTGCGAAAAATTTTCAGGAATTCGACGATTTCCATGCCAGACGATAGCGATGCAACAGCGGTTCGGTGTAACCCGAGGGCTGCTTGGCTCCCTCCAGCACCAGATCGCAAGCGGCGCGAAAGGCAGGGCCGTCAAAGGTCGGGGCCATAGGCCGGTAAAGCGGATCGCCCGCGTTTTGCCTGTCCACCACGGCGGCCATGCGTTGCATAACCTCGATTACCTCATCTTTGGTGACGATGCCATGTTCAAGCCAATTGGCCATGTGCTGCGAGGAAATCCGGCAGGTCGCGCGATCCTCCATCAGACCGACATCATTGATGTCGGGAACTTTGGAACAGCCGACACCTTGATCGACCCAACGCACCACATAGCCAAGGATCCCTTGCGCGTTGTTCTCCAACTCGGCCCTTATCTCTTCGCCGGACCAGTTTTGCCCCCGCGCCACCGGCGGAAGAAGCAGGTCCGCCAGATCGCCCCTTGCCCCACCGGATTTGATCTCGTCTTGCGCTTCAAAAACATCAACCCGGTGATAATGCGTGGCATGGAGCGTCGCGGCGGTCGGGCTGGGGACCCAAGCGCAATTTGCCCCGGATTTCGGATGGTTGATCTTTTCTTCAAGCATGGCGGCCATCAAATCGGGCATAGCCCACATACCCTTGCCGATCTGCGCAACGCCCTGCAATCCAGCAGCAAGCCCGGTGTCGACATTCATATCTTCATAAGCAGCAATCCACGGCGTGTTCTTGATATCCACCTTGCGCAGCATCGGACCTGCGGCCATCGAGGTGTGGATTTCATCGCCCGTGCGATCCAGAAAGCCGGTGTTGATAAAGGCGACCCTGTGCCGGGCGGCATGAATACAGGCCGCAAGATTGACGGAGGTGCGGCGTTCCTCGTCCATGATGCCGAGCTTGACCGTGTATTGTGGCAAGGAAAGCAATTGCTCGACCAGCGTGAAAACCTCGTCGGCAAAGGCCACTTCTTCGGGGCCGTGCATCTTCGGTTTGACGATATAGATTGACCCAAACGCGGAATTTCCGCCGGGTTTTGCCAGGTCGTGACAAGCGCAAAGTACCGTCAACATGGCATCCATCAAACCTTCGGGCACCTCAAACCCATCCCGATCCAGGATCGACGGGTTCGTCATCAGGTGGCCGACATTGCGCACCCACATCAAGGTGCGCCCTTTCAAGTGACGCTGTTCCCCGCCCCGGTCCTCGTAGCTGAGGTCAGGGTTAAGCCTGCGCGTGAACGATTTACCGTTCTTTTCCACAATTTCGGACAGATCGCCCTTCATCAAACCCAGCCAGTTGCGATAGGCGACGACCTTGTCGGCGGCATCCACACAAGCCACGGAATCCTCGCAGTCCATGATTGCAGACAGGGCTGATTCAAGCTTGATGTCGGCAATTCCGGCGGGATCAATTTGACCAATCGGGCTTTTGGGGTTCATGACAACATGAATATGCAAGCCGTTGTTTTTAAGAATAATTCCGTTTTCCGACTTGCCGAGATACTGGCCGGGATCCGCAAGTGTTTCGGCCAAAGATTGCAGATCGTCCAGATCTGACCAACTGCCGGTTTTCAATGGGATCACATCGTCCAGAAAACTCTTGGCCCAGGCGACAACGCGTGCGCCGCGCGCGGGATCATAGGCGCCACCGGCGGGCAGGTCGCCCAAAGCATCGGTGCCGTAAAGCGCATCATAAAGCGAGCCCCAACGCGCGTTTGCCGCATTCAGCGCATAGCGCGCATTGGTGATCGGCACGACCAGTTGCGGCCCGGCAACGCCGGCAATTTCCGTATCAACGCCGCTGGTTTCAATCGTGAAATCCGCGGGTTGCGGGACGATATATCCGATGTCCGTCAGGAAAGCGCGATAGGCCTCTGCATCATGCGGGTTGCCGCGATTTTTGTGATGCCAGGCGGAGATCTTCTCCTGTAAGGTCTTACGCGTTGCCAGCAAGGCGCGGTTCTTTGGGCCGCAGTCGTGGATAAGGCGTGATAGGCCTTCCCAGAACTGGGTCGTCGTCACATCAAGGCCAACAAGCGCTTCGTTTTCGACAAAATCCACAAGGATCGAACTAACTTTCAACCCTGCTTTTTCGACCCACGACTCCATGGTGTCCCTTTCCCTTGATACCGCTGAACCGCCCCAGCATTACCCAATTGTCACCACCCCGACAATGCGGGCCCGAACGGGGTGTTTTCGGGCCTTGCCCCCGGCTGCTTTCGCGCTAATCTTTGCCCGCCAAACCGGAGAAACTCATGTCCAGCGACACCACCATCCGCCTTTCAGAATACCAACCGCCAGCCTATCTGATCGACGGGGTTTCGCTGGTTTTTACACTTGATCCGAAGGCCACGCGCGTCCGCTCGTCGATCCGGTTTCGTCCAAACCCCAAGACCACATCGCGCGACTTTTTTCTACACGGCGAGAATTTGAAACTGATTTCGGCAAAAGTTGACGGTGTGCCGGTCAATCCCGCGCTCAACGAAGAGGGCCTGACGCTAAGCGTGCCAGACGCCCCCTTTCTCTGGGAGGCAGAGGTTGAAATCGCGCCCCAGGACAATACCGCGCTGGAAGGGCTTTATATGTCCAAGGGCATGTATTGCACCCAATGCGAGGCCGAAGGGTTTCGCAAGATCACCTATTATCCTGACCGCCCGGATGTGATGGCTACATTTGATATCCGCATCGAGGGCGATATGCCGGTGCTGTTGTCCAATGGCAATCCCACCGATCAGGGTAAGGGCTTTGCCCAGTGGCATGATCCCTGGCCCAAACCGGCTTATCTTTTTGCGCTGGTCGCAGGCGATCTTGTCAGTGTCGATGATCAGTTCACCACCGCCTCGGGGCGTGCTGTCGATCTGAAAATCTGGGTACGGGCGGGCGACGAGGATCGTTGTAGCTATGCGATGGATGCGCTCAAACGCTCGATGACATGGGACGAAGAGGTTTACGGGCGCGAATATGATCTCGATCTGTTTCAGATCGTGGCGGTTGACGATTTCAACATGGGCGCGATGGAAAACAAGGGGCTGAATATCTTCAACTCCAAATATGTTCTGGCAAGCCCCGAAACCGCCACGGATCGCGATTTCGAGCTGATCGAGGGCATCATCGCGCATGAGTATTTCCACAACTGGACCGGCAACCGGATCACCTGCCGTGACTGGTTTCAGCTTAGCCTGAAAGAGGGTCTGACGGTTTTTCGTGACCAGATGTTTTCCGGCGATCAACGTTCCCATCCGGTAAAACGTATTGCCGAAGTTCAACAGCTTCGCGCCCGACAGTTTCGCGAGGACGCAGGCCCGCTGGCACATCCGGTGCGCCCCGAAGAGTATAAGGAAATCAACAACTTCTATACAGCCACCGTCTACGAAAAAGGGGCGGAGGTTATCTCGATGCTGCATGGTCTTGTCGGGCCGGAGGCTTATCGCAAGGCGCTTGACCTCTATTTTGAGCGCCATGACGGACAGGCCTGCACGATCGAAGATTGGTTGCAGGTGTTTGAAGATGCCACAGGTCGTGACCTCGGGCAATTCAAGCGCTGGTATCAGCAATCGGGAACGCCGCGCGTGAAGGTCGAGGATGCGTTTGCTGATGGCACCTACACCCTAACGTTCAGCCAGACGAACCCCGCCACGCGCGGCCAGGCAGACAAGTATCCACAGGTCATTCCGATTGCCACCGGCTTACTGGGTCCGAACGGCGACGAGGTTGTTGCCACACAAATGCTGGAGCTGACAAAGGAAAAGCAGAGCTTCACCTTTGAAGGGCTCGGGGCCAAGCCGATCCCGTCGATATTGCGCAACTTTTCAGCCCCGGTGATCTTGGAACGCGCCACCACCAAAGCAGAGCAGGTATTCCTGCTGGCCCATGACACGGACCCTTTCAACAAATGGGAGGCCGGCCGCCAACTGGCCCGCGAAATTTTGGTGGAATTGGTGCTGAAGAACACAAAGCCAGACCCGGGGTTTCTGGCGGCAATGCACCGCATCGGGGTGGATGAAACGCTTGACCCGGCGTTTCGCGCCCTTGCCCTTGGCCTTCCTTCCGAAGACGATATTGCTTTGGCGATCTTCGAGGCAGGTACCCCGCCCGATCCTTTGGCAATCCACAAGGCGCGGAAATCTCTGGGCCGGGCAATTGCAGGTGCTTTTGGAGGCGATCTCGACACCCTTTTTCAAACCATGCAGGTTGATGGCCCCTATGATCCAAACGCGACCGACGCCGGGCGACGGGCTTTGCAGGGGGCAGCGCTGTCGCTGATCACCAAACGTGACGGGCGCGATCTGGCGGCGCGGATTTATCGTGGTGCTGACAATATGACCGTGTCACTGGCGGCGCTTTCTGCCTTGCTGGCGGATGGAAGCGGTCAAACCGAGGCGGATCATTTCTATCGCAAATGGCAAGGTAATGACCTGGTGATCGACAAGTGGTTTACACTGTCAATCAGTCTCGCTGCACCCGACGTTGCTGTTGAAACCGCCGAGGCACTTGTCGCACATCCCGATTTTGACTGGAAGAACCCCAATCGTTTTCGCGCCCTTATGGCGGGGTTTTCGATGATGAACCCGGCAGGTTTCCACCGTGCGGATGGGGCGGGCTATCGGTTTTTTGCCGACTGGCTGATCCGGCTTGATCCCTTGAACCCGCAGACAACTGCCCGCATGTCAGGCGCCTTTGAGACCTGGCGGCGTTATGATCAAACACGCCAGACCCTGATCCGGCAACAGCTGGAAAGGATCGCGGACCAGCCCAAGCTTTCGCGCGACCTGAACGAAATGATCAGCCGGATGCTAGGCGCATGAGCAACCCGCTTTCGGCAGTGTTAGCCGAATCTGCTTTGCTGCTCGATCAGGAGAATCGCGCGGATGCGGTGCTTTCAGCACAAATCGCACGCAAATTCGCAACGCAGGCTGTGGATTTCCAACAACAGCCCAAAGGCCCGCTGGACGTGGCGTTTCAGGATGCAACGGCAGGCTCGGCCCTGCCGATCATCAACGCAATCATGGCCGCGCGGCCTTGGCTTTGCTGGGAGTTTTCTGCACTTGGCGGGCGCATCCGTTCGGAGGTTGCCAATGGCATGATGCAGACAGAACTGATCGGTCCGGACGGGATTTTTTATTCCGATTCCATACGTTTGGGACTTTGGGTTCAAAGTGCCGGTCTGGACTATCCGATCCGCTCACATGCCGCAGAGGAAACTTTTTTCATCCTCGGCGGGAATGCCCACTGGACACGTAATGGCCAGCCGCCCTATTTCGCGGGCGCGGGTTGTGAAATCCACCATCCGTCCTTTGTCGAGCATTCGACACAGACTTTGGATCAGCCGCTCTTTGCACTTTGGCGCTGGAGTGGCGACATCTCGATTGAGCAATACAGGCTAAAAGGCTAGATTGTTTCCAAACATCGGGCGGGGGGCTTTGATGGCAACACCAAAAACCGTTCTGATCACGGGCGCAAGCTCGGGGATTGGTGCCGCGACCGCGGTCGCTGCGGCAGAGGCCGGATATGACGTGGCCATCGGCTATTTTCGCGACAAGGAAGGTGCGGAATTGACCGCCGCCAAGGTCAGGGCGATCGGGCGCAAGGCCATCATCGTGCAAGGCGATGTTGCAAATCCCGATGACGTTGAAGACATGTTTGAAGCGATTGACCGCGAATTCGATGAACTCGGTGTGTTGGTCAATAATGCCGGCATGGTGGACGAGGCTGCCCGCGTCGAAGACATCCACCCCGCCCGCGCCAAACGCATGTTCGAAGTCAACAGCCTTGGGCCGTTTTACTGCGCCCAACAAGCTGCCCTGCGCATGGCATGGCGTTATGGCGGCGCGGGTGGCGTGATCGTCAACGTCGGCTCGATCGCCGCGCGTCTGGGCGCGGCCAATCAATACGTCGATTATGCCGCCTCAAAGGGTGCGGTCGATGTGATGACCAAAGGCATGGGACAAGAAATGGCCGCAGACAAGGTCAGGGTCGTCGGTGTGCGCCCTGGTATCATCGACACCGAAATCCACGCCAAGGGCGGCGAGCCGAACCGCGTCGCAGCGCTTTCCAACGAATTGCCGATGAAACGTGCAGGAACGCCGCGCGAAGTCGCAGACGCGATCCTTTATCTGATGTCAGACAAAGCCTCCTATATCACCGCGACCTCGCTCGACGTCAGCGGTGCACGTTGATTATTCGCGCGGCTCAGAGGTCTTACCAAACGTAAGCAATTTGCCTCGCCAATTGACCTTGGCGGCGCAAAGCGATCTGATGCCTGCCACAAATCCAATTCAGGGAATGAAGATGCTTGGCAAAATGATGATGCAACAGCTGACCGTGGGCTCACTGATCACCCATGCGGGTCGGTTTCACGGCGACGGGGAGATTATCTCGGTTGAAACCAGCGGTGCGCTGGAGAAATCGACCTGGGGCACGGTCGAGCAAAACGCACGCAAACTGGCCTCGGCCCTTACAAATATGGGGATCAGGACAGGCGAGCGCGTGGCGACCATCGCCTGGAACAACCGCCGGCATCTGGAAATTTACTTCGGCGTCGCCGGGGCGGGTATGGTCTGTCACACGATCAATCCGCGTCTTTTCCCCGAGCAGTTGATCTACATCATCAACCACGCCGAAGATCAGGTGCTGTTTCTTGACAAAACCTTCCTGCCGGTTGCCGCAAAACTGGGCGAGCATCTCAAAACCCTGAAGGCCGTTGTTCTGATGGGGCCGCGCGATGAAGAGGCCGCCGCCATGGTCGACGGGCTATTGTTCTACGACGAACTGCTGGACGCAGCGGATGCGGCCTACACCTTTCCTGACGTAGACGAAAACGCACCCTCCAGCCTCTGCTATACCTCTGGCACGACGGGTAATCCCAAGGGCGTGCTTTATACGCACCGCACGACGGTTTTGCACTCGCTTGCCGCGAACCAGCCGGATGGTCTGTCGTTGTCAGCCAAGGATTGCGTTTTGCCCGTCGTGCCAATGTTCCACGTCAACGCCTGGGGCGTGCCCTATATCGCGGCGGCAAATGGGTGCAAACTGGTGCTGCCCGGCCCGGGCCTTGATGGGCCAAGTCTGGTCAAACTGATCGACGGTCAGGCGGTCACAGTGGCGCTTGGCGTGCCAACGATCTGGATGGGCCTGCTCGCGGCGCTGAAGGAAAACGGCTCGAAGGCGCAAAGCCTGCAACGTACGGTCGTTGGTGGATCAGCTTTGCCGCCCTCGATGATCCCGGCGTTTCGCGACGACTACGGAGTCGATCTGATCCACGCCTGGGGAATGACGGAAACCAGCCCGCTGGGGACGTCCAACCAATTGCTTGCCAAACATATGAACCTCAGCGCCGACGAACAGGCCAAAATCCGGCTTGGTCAGGGTCGCCCGCCCTATGGCGTAGACCTGCGGATCGTTGACGAGGCAGGCAAGGTTCTGCCCCATGACGGCAAGACGCAAGGCGATCTGCAAATTCGCGGTCACTGGATTGTGGACAGCTATTTCAAAGCCGAAAAAACCGCGCTGAGCAACGATGGTTGGTTTGACACCGGTGATGTCGCGACGATTGATTCAGATGGTTATATGATCATTCGCGATCGCTCCAAGGACATCATCAAATCCGGCGGCGAGTGGATTTCCACGGTCGAGTTGGAAAATATCGCCATCGCGCACCCCGGCGTCGCCAATGCCGCTGTAATCGCCGCGCGTCACAAAAAATGGGACGAACGGCCGGTTCTCTTGGCGATCAAGGCCGCGGATCATGACCCCAGCGAGGCTGACTTGCTGGCCTTCTTTGATGGTAAGATCGCCAGTTGGCAGCTACCCGACAAAGTGATCTTTGTTGAAGATCTGCCACTCGGCGGAACAGGTAAGGTTCTGAAAAACAAACTACGCGAGCAATACGGCGACGTTTTGCTGGCAGAAACGGATTGATTATGAACGCACCACTGGAAGATCTTGAAAAAAGCCGTCCCGAACTTGATGCCGCTGTCGTTGCGGTAGCATCCGGTGCCGAATCCTGGGCCCGGAGCGATATTGCCACCCGCATATCCTTGCTGGAACAGATCAAGGACGGGCTGATGTCCGTCAGTGAGGAATGGGCCGAGATCGCATCGCGGCAAAAGCAAATCCCCGAAGGCTCCCCGCTTGAGGGCGAGGAGTGGATGTCTGGCCCCTATGCCCTGATGTCCACCTGCAACGGCCTGATCGACACGCTGAAAAACATGACCGGCAAGACCTTCCTGGATGGCTTGAAGAAACGCCAGACCGTGACCGGTCAGCTTGCGGTTCAGGTGGCCCCCTCGTCGATCTGGGACCGGCTTTTGCTGTCAGGGATCAGCGCCGAGGTCTGGATGATGCCCGGTGTTACAAAGGACAATCTGGCGACCCATACCGCCGGGGCCTATGACGTGCCTGTCGATCAGCGCAAGGGCGTCGTTTCATTGGTGTTGGGCGCTGGCAACATCGCCTCCATCGCGCCACTTGATTGCTTTCAAAAGCTGTTTTTGGAGCATCAGGTCGTCGTTTTGAAACTGAACCCGGTCAACGACTATTTGTTTGATGTCCTTTCGACCACTTTGGCACCTCTGATCGAGCTTGATGCACTAAGGATCGTGCGCGGCGGCGGGGATGTCGGGGCCTATCTGTGCACCCATCCCGGTATCAGCGAAATCCACATCACTGGCGCCGAGGCAACCCACGATCTGATCGTCTTTGGTGCAGGCAAGGCCGGTGCCGCCGCCAAGGCTTCGGGCAAGCCGATCAACACGCGCCACATCACCTCGGAACTCGGCGCGGTTTGCCCGACCATCGTTGTTCCCGGTCCCTGGAGCGCGGCAGACGTTGATTTTCAGGCCCAGCATCTGGCGACGCAAAAGATGCACAACTCAGGCTTCAACTGCATCGCCTGTCAGGTTTTGGTCATGCCCAAGAACTGGGACAAGGCAGAGGATTTGAAAGCGGGAATGGCGCGTTACATCAAGACCTCCGGGCGCGGCGCTTACTACCCCCATGCCGAAGATCGCCTGTCGGAGTTTGGCAGCAAGGCAAGCAACGTTGTCCACCTTAAACGCGGGAAAGGGCCGGATGCCTTGACCAACAACTTGGGTGATACGCCTGATGGCTGGTTTGAAAACACCGAGGTTTTTGCTCCGGCTTATTCGACCTACGACATCGACGAAAGCGACCCCGAAGCCTATCTGCGCCGCGCGATAGACTATGCCAATAATTCGCTGCACGGCACTTTGGGTGGCAACATTCTGATCCATCCCAAAACGATCAAACAGATCGGCAAACAGCGGTTCGAAGCCCTGATCGCCGAGTTCCGCTATGGCTGCATCGCGATCAACGCCTGGAGTGGGCTTGGCTTTTTGCTGACCCAGACACCTTGGGGTGCTTTCCCCGGACACAGCCTGAACGACGTTCAAAGCGGCATCGGATTTGTTCACAATACCCGGATGTTCGATCGACCCGAACGCACCGTGGTTCGCGCCCCCTGGCGACCCGCGCCGCGTGGCATTTTGTCGGGTCAGTTGACCCTGTTGCCCAAGCCCCCCTGGTTCATCACCAACCGCCGCCAGCGCACGCTTGGCATGTTGCTGAACCGGTTTGAGTATCGTCCGGGCTGGCTGAAACTGCCGCGCATCTTTCTAAACGCACTGCTTGGTTGATCGAAACACCCGCGTCATCACATGTGGATGACGCGGCCATAGGCGTCGAGCACGCTTTCATGCATCATTTCCGAAAGGGTCGGATGCGGGAAAACGGTGTTCATCAGGTCTTCTTCGGTGGTTTCCAACTGACGCCCGACGACATAGCCCTGGATCAACTCGGTAACTTCGGCCCCAACCATATGTGCGCCCAGCAGTTCGCCGGTTTTCGCGTCAAAGACGGTTTTAACCATGCCCTCGGGCTCGCCAAGTGCGATTGCCTTGCCGTTGCCGATAAAGGGGAAACGCCCGACTTTGATGTCATAGCCCAGTTCCTTGGCCTTCGCCTCGGAATAGCCGACGCTGGCGACCTGTGGATGGCAATAGGTACAGCCCGCAATGGCTTCGGGACGCACGGCATGGGGGTGAAGTCCGGCGATTTGTTCGGCCACACAAACCCCTTCATGGCTGGCCTTATGCGCCAACCAGGGCGCACCTGCGATGTCGCCAATGGCATAAATTCCATCGACGCCAGTGCGGCAGAATTCGTCCACAACGATGTGGGTGCGATCCACTTTGACACCGATCCCTTCGAGGTTCAGCCCTTCGGTATTGCCAACAATTCCGACCGCTGAAATCACCGTGTCAAACTCGTGGGTCTCGGTCTTGCCCGCCTTTTCGATATGCGCGATCACCTTGCCCTTGCCGCGATCCAACTTGGTCACAGTCGATTTTTCACGGATCTTCATCCCCTGTTTTTCAAATTGCTTCTTGGCAAATTTGGATATTTCCGCGTCTTCGACGGGCAGCACCCGGTCCATCACCTCGACCACGGTGGTATCGGCCCCAAGCGTGTTGAAAAATGACGCGAACTCGATCCCGATTGCACCCGAGCCGATCACCAAAAGTTTTTTGGGCATCCGCTTGGGATCCAGCGCATGTTTGTAGGTCCAGACCAGATCACCGTCGGCCTCCAGCCCTGGCAATTCGCGCGCCCGTCCCCCGGTGGCGATGACGATATTCTTGGCGCTCAGGGTTTCTTCGCCCTTGTCGGTTTTGACGATCAAGGTGGATTTGTCCTTGAAACTTGCAACGCCCATGACAACGGTGATCTTGTTCTTTTTCATCAGGTGACCAATGCCACCGGACAATTGCGCCGCCACCCCGCGCGAGCGTTTGACGACAGCACCTAGATCAAAACCGATCTTGTCCGCGCTGAGGCCAAAATCAGAAGCGCGTTCCATCAGGTGAAACACTTCGGCAGAGCGCAGCAAAGCCTTGGTTGGAATACAGCCCCAGTTCAGACAAATCCCGCCCAGATGTTCACGCTCGATTATCGCGACCTTCTCGCCCAATTGCGCTGCACGAATGGCGGCAACATAACCACCGGGGCCTGCGCCGATTACAATTAGGTCATATTTTGAAGCTGACATAGCGCCCTCCGGGGTCGATTTAGTTTGGTGTTAAACTAATTGGGAGATCGGCGCAAACACAACAAAACGTTGTAAGATTACATCAAACCGGGTCGCATGATCGACAGAATATTTCACAAAACGCCCCGAAACCATCGGAACATTTCCGCTTTCCTTGCGGCAATCCGAATCACGCAGCGCTGAGTTCGCGCACCGTTTCGGAATAACCACCCGCCGCCAGATAGGCTTCTTCCTGCGCCGAAGGCACCCGGTTCAGGGCTTCGTTGCGATAGGGGAAGCGGCCGAATCTGCGGATCACTTCACGATGAACCTTAGCATGAAGAAGGTTTCCGTCGCCGGCTTCGGGCATCCTTGTTTTCATCAGACGCACGCATCTTTCCTGATCAGTCAGACATTCCGAATGCATCAAAGGCAGATAGAAAAACTGTCGCTCAGGCTCGGGTGTTTTCAGGTCATAGCCAGCGTCTATTGCCTTTTTGGCAATGCAGCGTGCTTTGCGATCCGTCTCGAACGCACGTGGCGAACCCCGAAACATGTTGCGTGGAAACTGGTCCAGCAGGATCAACAAGGCCAGCGCATGTTCGGGATCACAAGCCCAGTGAGAGTATTCCCCCGCTGCCGCACGTTCCCATGCCTCGCCAAAGCGTTCCTGGATCGTCGCATCCAGTTCCTCGGTAGAATTGTACCAGCCCTCGGGGCCGACTTCCTCCACCCAAAATTGTCTTATGTCATGTGCGTCAGACATTTGCCCCTCCGTTTGCCGCTCGACATATGTGAAGCATTTGTAAACAGTTGGGCTTTTTCAAGGCCGGAATTCAGGCGATTTCAAGAAACCTCGTCATTGTTGCTTTCTTCCTCCAACGCCATTTCCACGGCGAGTTCAGATGCAACCTCCACCGCGACCGGTGATGAGGTTGCCAGAACCGGCGCATAAGAACTGGTGTCCTCGACACTTGGCGCGGCGCGGCGGGTCATCCGGTAGACCGCATAAATCCCCATGATCCCCAGCAAGGTGCCGAGATAGCCAAAGTAGGAAAACGCCCCTAGGCGGTCCATCATCCAACCTAGAACGATAGGGCCGGAAATCGCTCCGATTCCGTTCACGAATATCAACCCGCCCGAGGCGGCAGCCATGTCTTCGACTTCGAGAAAGTCATTGGTGTAGGCGATGAACAACGAATAAAGCGGGTTGGAAATTCCGCCGACAACAAAGGACAGGAACAACAGCATCACAAAGTTCATCTGGATGATCAGACCGCTCAGCACGATAACTGCGCCGAGGAAACTCAGCACGGCAATCAACAGGCGGCGGTCCAGTCGATCAGAAAGCCAACCGATTGGATACTGCCACACCATGCCGCCAACATAGATCGCGGCCACGAAGATCGAGATTTCACCAACCGTCAGGCCGATTTCAGCGCCAAAGACCGAAGACATGCCGAACAATGCAGCAAAAATGCCGCCCAAAAGGAAGGTGCCAACGCAGCCAAGCGGCGAGACCGCGTAAAGTTCGCGCAGCGACATCGGTTTGGTGGTTTGAAACGCCGGAGCCGGGCTGACCGACAACAGGATCGGCGCAAAGGATACCGAAACGAGCACGCTTGAAATGATAAACAGGTTATAGCCGCCGGGGTCCGCCACGTTCAAAAGCCCCTGCGCCGCTACAATGCCAATCATCTGAACGATCAGATAAAGCGACATCGTCTGCCCGCGCGTATCATTGGTTGCCTTGTCGTTCAGCCAGCTTTCAGCCACGACGTAAACCCCGGAGAAACAAAACCCGATCACCACGCGCATCAAGGTCCAGGCGATTGGATTGGGCACAGCGGCATAAAGGATAAGGATCGCGGAGACAAAAGAGGCAAGCGCCGCAAAGACCCGCACATGGCCGACACGGCGGATCAGTTCAGGCGTCATTCGTGAGCCGCCCAGAAACCCAAGGAAATAGGCTGACATCACAATCGACATAGAGGTCGTGGAAAACCCTTCGGCCGAGCCGCGCACACCCAAAAGCGTGCCCTGCAAGCCGTTTCCAAGCATCAAAAGAAGCACGCCAAGCAGCAGTGCCCAGGATGTTTTTGCAACGCTTAGCATAGCTGATCCCTCTACGTTCAGGCCCCTGCTAACAGGCTCGATCTGCCCGGCAATGCCGATTCGCGACCAATCGGGTGCGGGTCTATGTCGATTTTGTTATGCTTTCCATTCGATCCGGTAAAAGCAGCGACGAATCCCCGTAAGAAAAAAATCGGTAGCCCGCCGCTATTGCATGGGCATAGATCGCCTGCATTCGCGCCTGCCCCATCAGGGCCGACACCAGCATCAAAAGGGTTGATTTGGGTAGATGAAAATTGGTGATCAGTGCATCGGTCACCTTAAAGGCAAAGCCCGGTCGGATGAAAATGTCCGTATCACCCCTGAAAGGCGCGATCTTTCCACTGGCAAGGGCGGCGCTTTCAATCAACCGCAACGCAGTGGTGCCGACCGGAATGATCCGCCCCCCTTTAGCTTTGGTTTCAGCGATTTCATTGGCGGCGGCAACGCTTACTTCGCCCCATTCGGAGTGCATCTTGTGGCTTGAAATATCATCAACTTTAACCGGCAAAAACGTGCCCGCGCCGACATGCAACGTCACTTTGGTTATGGCAACGCCGCGATCCCGAATTTGCTGCAACATCGCCTCGTCAAAATGCAAGGAGGCCGTTGGCGCGGCAACTGCACCGGGAACCTTGGCAAAGACCGTCTGATAATCCGTGCGGTCCGCCGCATCGCCTGCCCGTTTTGACGCAATATAAGGCGGAAGCGGCATGTCGCCCACTGCTTCAAGTGCCAGATCAAAGGCCTTGCCGCTGAGATTGAAGGCCAGATCAACCTCGCCGCCCTGACGCGCCAGCACCTTGGCTGTGAGGTCATTCGAAAAGGTAATCCTGTCACCGGCTCGCAGGCGTTTTGCCGGCCTAGCCAAGGCACGCCAGTTTCCGTCTGCCAAAACCGCAAGCAAATTGACTGCAATCTGCGCCACACCGCTGCCATGCGCGGTGTCGCGCTTGCGTGTCCCGTTCAGGCGAGCGGGCAGTACTTTTGTGTCGTTCAACACCAGACGATCACCGGTTTGCAGGAAATCCGGCAAAGCCGAAAACCCGTGATCCGCGATCTCCTTGGACGTCGCAACCAACAGCCGGGCTGCCCTTCTTGGTCGTGCGGGGCGGGTGGCGATCAATTCATCGGGCAACTCAAAATCAAAGTCGGACAGTTTCACTTTGTCGCCTCGGGTGGCTTTGGCGGTGGCTGGCGAAACAGCTCCCGGAACATGCCCGGCGTCAGGATCGACAAGGGGTTCACGCCGACTTTTGGATCGGCAACCGGACCTTTGATCGAATAGTTAAAGCCAAACAGCCCCTCGCCGGTCTTGCGCCCGAAAATGCCACCAAACATCTTGGATTGCTCCAGAATTCCGTTCAACAGATAAATCGGCGTGATCACACCCCGCATGTCCATCGTTCCATCGTCAAAATGATAGACCCCTTCCATCGTCAACCCGAGCGAGGCACCAACTGCACTCGATTCGCTGATGATCACACCGCCGGGTGTCAGTCGGAACTTGGCATCGGAATCGTTAAACAAAATCCCCTCACCACCCAGTTGTTCCAGCAAACCGACAACCGAAATCGCGGAAAGCAGATTGGCCAACGTGGTCGCGTTCTTGACCCTTGCGTTCTTCAGTTTCATGACCCCGTCATATTCGCCACTGGCCGCCCGAGGCACCAGGGTCATGTCCATGCGCCCGCCAACCGCTCCGCTAAAGACCCCGGCAGAGTTCAACACCGCGCCGCCGTTCTCGGAAGTTAATCGTACGGCCGTGCCGTTCTTCAATGGGGCAAGTGCGCCGACAATTCGCGCACCGTCATTGACCCGCCCCGCGAAAGAGCCGCTAAGGCCGCCTTTGGTCAGAAGATCACCCTCAACCCTGGTCAGCGCAATGCCACTGGAAATCACCAGCTTGTCCAGCTTGGCGGCAATTCGCAGGCCCGGACCGCCCTCGCCTTCACCACCCGAGCCGCCCAGATTTGCCTTGCTGAAATCCGCGCGACCACCGTTCACACGCATCAGGGTGCGCCCAGCGTCGTCAGGTTCCAGCGTGATCGCCGTGGCAAGCCAGGGGTCGATCCTGACGGTCTCGAACGACACTTTGTTGAGGCTGCCATCCTTGCGCAGCGAAACCGCACCCGAGGCGCTTAATCCCGCAGCGTCTATCGTCAGCTTGCGGATCGAAGGCGGCGTTCCAAAGCTGCCAGAGGCACGCAGGCTTCCTTGTGAGGCGGCAGGTTTGGACCAGCCGAGCGCATCAAGGCGCAGACCAACCCGGTTCAAATCAGAGCGTAGCGTGAAATCAGGTGCCAAACCACGGCGGAGAATTACGTTTATGTGCCCGACACCTGCGCCTGAAACTGACCCTTTGGGCAGGCCGATATTGAATTCTTCCAAAAATGCGTTGGATATTTCAATCTGCCCCTCAAACCTGCTTTTGCCGTTTGCTTTGGGCCCGAAGTCCTGTCGCCAGGAACCGGAAATCTCGACCCCGCCCAGATGCCCCTGACCAGAAATCGTCAGGCCAGAGTCGTCGGCCTTGGCTTGCAGGACGTCCGCTGTCAGTATCCTGCCTTTGACCAGCTTTTCGGATCGCACATCGCGCATCTCTGCCGCGACCGAGAGATCGACCATGTCAAATGTCACCTTCGGTGCCAGCGGAAAGTCGATCCGGCCCGCTGCCGCGATTGTACCTTCGGCAAGATCCGGTGTGGTCCCGGCTTTTTGCAAAAACGAAAACGGCGGCAGATCTAGCACGCCCAAAAGGGCCTCGATTGTAGATTGCGTCTTTATCTCGACAAAGGCCGGTGCGGCTTTGATGGTCAGATCGGGAATTCTGAAATGCGTCCCCGCCATGTTGACGAGGCTGCCATTGGGGGCCTTGACCGTGCCTGATTGCAAAACGACATCAAAGCTCTTGGCTGTCAGAACACCGTAGCCAATACCGTCCTGAACGGGCGGCAGGTGTTTCAGAAAATTGAAATTGGCGCCATACAAATCAAAGCCCACGTTCACTTCTGGCTCGGTTTTTGGGGCAAGCCGGGCCACCGCCGTCAGGTTGCGCATTTGTCCGGCATGGATATTCTTGGCGATCCAACTACGCGTCTTTGGCTTTAGGCCAAGCGGCCAAAAGGCCAGTAGCGACTCGGCTGAAAACTGCTCAGCAGTCAGATCAATCGCACTGGTCCATCCGCCGTCACCAAGTTCCATCTGACCTTTCAGCGAAATCCTTTCCTCGCCGCGCACCAGCACCAACTGGCCGATATCGACAATCATCGGATCAAGCTGAACCCTGAGATCAAGCGCCCCGAGATCAAAATTGAGCGGCTTTTCAAAAACTCCCTCGGGATTGATCTCGGCCTTTGTAAATCGCACCTGCCCGATGATGCCGCCAACGACGCGATCAATGCGATCGCTCAGATAAACTTGCCCTTCCGCCACGAAATGTGCGGCATCCGTGTCCAAAAGGATCTGGTCAAAGGTAAATTTTTCCGCCACCGGATCGTAACGCAAATAGGCTTTGGCGGCAGTGAACCGATTGGCTATGTTTGTCTCACCCTGAACCATTCGGCCCGCACCCACATCCAACACGCCGTTTAGCGTACCGAACGTGCCGTCCATTGCGATCTCCAGCGACAATGCGCCGGAAATCGGGGCATCCACCACCCGCAACCAGTTGAACGCCGGCACTTGATCGGCAAGATCAATCGCGCGAAAGCCGCTGAAACGGGTTTCAAAGCTCGCACCACCCTCGCCTTTTGGAAGAGTAAGTCGAAATCCGGCCTCGGCTTCCGTCGCATCCTGGTTTTTCAGCCGGAACCGCACATCTGCGCTGTAGTTTTCACCGCTTGTCAGCACCTCCAAGTGGCCGCTATGGAAATCCCAGGTCCGCCCCGCTGCCTCGTCTTTCAGCCGGACCCGCACCCCGGTCGAGGTGATCCGTTCCAGACGAGAGAGATTTCGCGCACTGAAACCTTCGCGGATCGCCATGAATATATCGCCAATGGAACGGTTCTCAGCGACTGCATCCTGCGTGTCGCCAGCCTCCACGGCGATATCAAAACGACCGTCAACATCGCGCACCAGATCAAAAGCGGCGCGACCAAGATTGATTGAAATCGGGTTTAGCTGGCCGCGCAGGATGTCACGGCCCTTGAAAACCGCCTGAATCTCGGGAAACCGCGCCCGCACTTGCCCGAAATTATCAAGGAGAACAACCTGTTCCAGTGTCACAACCGGGTTGGCCCCGTTGGAGATCGCCGCCAGTCTGAAACCTCCGAGATGAACTTTGCCATCCAGATAAGCCACGTCGAGCCGCTGCTCGATCCGGTCCTTCATCCAAACCGGGGCCCGCGCGTCGGTCACCATCAAAAGAACCAGAAAGACGCCAAAGGACATAGCCGCTACCAGGAGCAGGCTTATGGTGCGCCTGCTCCAGTGCGACACCCGCGAACGGTCTTGTTTTTCGTTAGCCATGCTTGCCCGTACCCGCCCTGCCTGGAACCGGTTTCAAAGGCTCTATGGGCGATTGAGCAAGACAATAGCAAGGTTAACGCCCATGCCAAAGGGCACCAATTCTCGGAATTGGCGAGGTTTTGCCAAAGAATCGTCTAAATCGTAAACCATTTCCGGCCCGTGGGCGACAAACCGCCGTTGGGCTGTACTCCTATACGTTGTATTAGGGCTTATTTTGCTGTCGTTTATTGGGACAATGAAAACGGTTCCAAGCGATTGTGCGAGGTGCGTCAACAACGACGCTGATAGGAGTTAAAACTGTTGCTATACATATTTCGATTTATTACAAATTCCAGGTGTTCGAAACCGACCCTCGCTCGGGGTTATGACGCAACACTGTTACAACGGGGTGATCGATTTGACTGCGCGCTATAGACGCCGTTTGCATCTTTTTGCAGAGCGGTATTTTCCAGAACAACGTCTCTATCTGCGGACAGGGTCTTCAACGCGCTATTTACGCCTGACGCCTTCACGACAGATTATCCTTGCTGTTTCGACGGTTGCGCTATTTGGCTGGACACTGTTCGCCAGTGCGCATCTTGTTGTCGGTGCGATCACCGCAAGTGATGCAAAAACTCAGGCTTCGCTCAGCCAGCAAGACTATGAAGACCGGTTGAACACGATTTCGGCCGAACGCGACAAACGCGCACTGGAGGCTCAAACCGCGCAGGAGCGATTCTATATCGCGCTGGAGCAAATCTCTTTACAACAAAGCGCCCTGCTGGAATCCGAAGATCGCCGCAAGGAACTTGAAACCGGCATCGAAGTGATCCAGCGGACGTTGCGCAAGTCCATGAAGGAACGGGACCTCGCGCGCCGTCAGTCGGACAAATTGCTGGCCGAATTACAATCTGTAACCGGTTCGACCTCCACCGCTGCAGGTCATCAGGCTGAAATCGAAGTTACGCTGGACTATCTCAACCGCGCTTTGGAACGCACAGTCTCGGAACGCGACGAGATGGAATCCGCCACCGCGGAAATGGAAATCACAGTGGCCGACCTGAAGCATCAGGCCAGATTGACCGATGAACGCAACGAACGGATTTTCTCGCGCCTGGAAGAGGCCGTGACGGTATCGATCAGCCCGCTCGAAAAGCTGTTCGAGGACGTTGGCCTATCCACCGACAAACTGCTGGATGACGTCAAACGCGGCTACTCCGGCACCGGTGGTCCCCTGACCCCGATCGCCGTTTCCACGCGCGGCGAACCCGAAGACCCAACCAGTTTGAAAGCCAACGAGATCCTTTCAGACATGGACAAAGTGAACCTGATGCGGATCGCAGCAGAGCGCGTTCCTTTTGCCAAACCGGTCCGCGCCAACTATCGGCTGACATCCAGTTATGGCTGGCGGCGTCATCCCGTCACGGGGCGCTCAAGCCTCCACGAAGGGACAGATATGGCGGCTGGTATGGGCACGCCGATCTATGCACCAGCCGAAGGGGTTGTCACTTTCGCGGGCTGGGCGGGTGGCTATGGTCGCCTCATCAAAATCCGTCATGCTATGGGATTTGAAACCCGCTATGCGCATCTTTCCGCCATAAAGGTAAAGAAGGGGCAAAGGGTCTCGCTTGGGGATCGAATCGGTGATATGGGAAGTTCCGGTCGCAGCACTGGCTCCCATCTCCACTATGAGATTCGGATCGGCGGTAAATCGGTCAATGCAATGAAATTCATCAAGGCAGCAAGAAATGTTTTCTAAGAGCAAACTTACCGAACCTCCGGCGAAACCTGCCGAGGACAAACCCAAAGCACCGATGGCAGCGCCAAGCATGGGTGACAAACCCGCGCCGCCAACACCGCCAAAGGCAAAACCGGCTCCTTCTTCGCTGTCCTCTGATCTGGTCGTATCGGGCAACCTGAAAACCACGGGCGACCTGCAAGTCGAAGGGATGATCGAAGGCGACATTCGTGCCCATCTGCTGACCGTTGGCGAAGGGGCGACCGTGAAGGGCGAGATCGTCGCCGACGATGTGGTGGTCAATGGCCGGATCATCGGCCGGGTACGTGGGCTGAAAGTACGACTGACCTCGACCGCAAGGGTTGAAGGCGACATCATCCACAAGACGATCGCGATTGAATCCGGCGCACATTTTGAAGGCTCGGTCCAACGTCAAGACGATCCGTTGAACTCCGGCGCTGCTGCGCGCCCGGCAAATGCTGCCGCCCCCGCGCCAAAGACCGCACCACCGCCGCCACCTAAGCCAGCGGCACAGGCACCGGCAAAGTAGTGTGACATCAGGTCAACCTACTGATCACACAGATGAATTTTTGACAGCCAGCAGGAAACCCCCGCTGGCTGTTGTGCTATTAGCGATGTTTTAAGGACGTTTTCGCAGTCACACCATTTGCGGCCCACCTAAGGTGGCACCCTAAAACGCGTAAAATCCTACTCTTCAGCCTGTGCTTCAGCGCGCGATTTCCCAGCCACATCCTGCGCCAGAACCGCCCCCATGAACCCGTCAAGATCACCGTCCAAGACGCCGCTTGTGTCAGAGGTTTCAAAGTTCGTCCGCAAATCCTTGACCATCTGATAGGGTTGCAAGACATAGGATCGGATCTGGTTGCCCCAGCCCGCATCACCCTTGTTGTCATGCGCTTCCTGAATGCTTTCAGTGCGCTTTCGCATCTCCATCTCATAAAGCCGTGACTTCAGCGCGGCCATACAATTGGCACGGTTCTGGTGCTGGGATTTTTCGGACGACGTGACAACGATCCCGGTTGGAATATGGGTGATCCGCACCGCGGAATCCGTGGTGTTGACGTGCTGCCCGCCTGCCCCGGAGGAGCGATAGGTATCGACGCGGATTTCGCTTGGGTTGATGTCAATTTCAATATTTTCATCAACAACCGGGTAAACCCAGACAGAGGAAAAAGACGTGTGACGCCGCGCATTACTGTCATAGGGCGAGATTCGCACCAGGCGATGAACCCCGCTTTCGGACTTTAACCAGCCGTAAGCATTGTGGCCCTTGATCTGATAGGTAACCGACTTGATCCCAGCCTCGTCGCCAGCACTTTCGGACATCATTTCAACCTTGTAGCCGTGCTTTTCCGCCCAGCGGACATACATTCGCGCCAACATCGAGGCCCAGTCGCAGCTTTCTGTGCCACCCGCACCTGCATTGATCTCAAGAAAAGTGTCGTTGCCGTCAGCCTCTCCGTTCAGCAGAGCCTCCAGCTCTTTTTGCGCAGCAGTTCGTTGCAAGGCACGGATAGCGTTTTCTGCGTCCTTTACGACCTCGGCGTCGTCTTCCATTTCGCCCAGTTCGATCAATTCGACATTGTCAGCCAAGTCTTGCTTCAAACCGGAATAAGTGTCCATCGCATCGACCAGCGACTGACGTTCGCGCATCAGTTTTTGCGCCCGCTCCGGGTCATCCCACAGGTTTGGATCCTCGGACATCGCATTGAATTCTTCCAGTCGGTGCTGGGCGGTTTCCCAGTCCATGCGCTGATGCAAAAGATCCAGAGACTTTTGAATTTCACCTACAAGGTTTTCAATTTCAGCGCGCATGAATAGTCCAGAATTCGCAAGATTTCCCGCTGTTCTAGAGAAGCCCGTCTGGTTTCGCAATGTCCAACAAAAGCGCCAGACACAACGGCGTGCCGGTCAGGCAATGCTCCGGAATGGCTGACTTAATAAAGCCCGCCAGAGGATAGTGAACCAAAGGTTGCGCGTTTGGGGATTTTCTTTTTGACCCCCAATTGTGTCGAGACGTCGTCGCTCTCGTCAGTCTGTTCGTCAGCCTCATCGGTGCCGAACATCGGCAGGTTCGAGCCCATGGCAAAGCCGCCGTCGATGATGGACAACGCGCCAAATAGTGGCTCTTCACCGGGACGGAACAGCTCTGCAACCGCGTTTGCACCGTTGGCTTCATCTGGCAGACGCTCCCCGGAATAGCGGTCGATTTTCACGAAAACCGCATCCTGTGGGACCTTGAATTTACCCGAGCCGTAAAGTTCGACCGCTTTGTTCATGAATTTCGAGAACACCGGCCCGCACATAGACCCACCGTAAGCACCGTGTCCCAGCGGACGTGGTAAATCCATACCCATGTAACAACCCGCGACAATCTTCGGGGTAAAGCCGACGAACCAGACATCCTTGGCCTGATTGGTCGTACCGGTCTTGCCGGCGACAGGCGCTCCTTTGACCTTGACTTGCCCAGAGGCGGTACCACGTTCAACAACGCCGCGCATCATCGAGGTTAACTGGTAAGCGGTCACCGCATCCATAACCCTTTTGCGGTTGTTTGAAATGTCGGGAGACAACCCATCGGGCAAGCTGGTCGATTTACAGGCGTCACAATTGCGTCGGTCATGGCGGTAAATCGTCCTGCCGCGGCGATCCTGCACCCGGTCAACCATCGTTGGGATTACCCGCTCGCCGCCATTGGCAAACATCGCATAGGCCGCCACCATCTTGAATAGCGTGGTTTCCTGCGCTCCCAGCGCCATCGCGAGATGCGGCTGCATATTGTCATAAACACCGAAACGCTCAGCATAGGCGGCAACCGTTTCCATCCCGACGGCCTGCGCCAGCCGGATGGTCATCAGGTTGCGTGACCGCTCGATCCCGGTGCGAAGGGGGGCGGGGCCGTAAAACTTGTCGGACGCATTTTTCGGCCGCCACATGCCCTCGGGCGTGCGCACTTCGATCGGCGCGTCAATCACGATAGTGGCGGGCGTGTAACCCACATCCAGCGCTGAGGCATAGACAAAGGGCTTAAAGCTCGACCCCGGCTGGCGGGTCGCTTGCGTTGCGCGATTGAACACCGAATGTTGATAGGAAAACCCGCCCTGCATCGCCAAAACTCGCCCGGTCTGGGTGTCCATTGCCATGAAACCGCCCTGAATTTCCGGGATCTGGCGCAGAGACCAGTAAAGCAATTCCGCTTCGGGCGCCTCTTCGGTGATGTCCGAAACGATCGGTTTCACAAAAATCACGTCGCCAACTGCCAAAAGATCGCTGGGCTTTTTGGCGCGTTTTCCTGGCTTGCCGTCCTCATTGAGCGGTCGCGCCCAGTCAATATCCTCGGCAGGAATCGCATGGCCGCCTTCGATTTCGTCAACGCCTTCGATCCCGATACGAGCGGCCTTGTCGTTGATTTCCAGAACCACGGCGAGGTGCCAGCCCTCAATATCGCGCGGCAGGACTTGCTCGCTCAAAGCGTCGCGCCAGCTTTCTTCGCTAACAAGGTCTGCCGCGGGGATCACGTTTTTTGTGCCTCGCCAAACGCCTTGCCGCCGGTCATATTCTTCAAGGCCGTCGCGCAATGCCTGCGCGGCGAGTTCCTGCAACTGGCGATCCACAGTCGCGCGGATTTTCATGCCGCCGCCAAAGAATTCATCTTCGCCAAAGGTTGTTGACAGCTGGCGACGGATTTCATCGGTAAAATAATCCCGCGCCGGAAGTTGCTGTTTGTAAGGTTCATAATCGTTGTTTTGCACGGTCAACAGCGGGGCGGCTTTAGCAAGTTCGGCCTCGGCTTCGTTCAGATAGCCGTTTTCCGCCATTTCCCGCAGCACGAAATTGCGCCGGTCAATGGCGCGTTCCATTTGTCGGACCGGGTGATAATTCGAGGGCGCTTTGGGCAGGACTGCAAGATAGGCAGCTTCTTGCGCTGTCAGTTCTTCCAGCGGTTTGTTGAAATAGGTTTGGGCAGCGGCCGTTACGCCAAAGGAGTTCTGTCCCAGAAAAATTTCGTTGAGGTAGAGTTCAAGAATTTTCTCCTTGCTCAGCGTTTCTTCCAGCCTGGAAGCCAGAATAATCTCCTTGATCTTTCGCTCCGCCGAACGATCACCATCCAGCAAGAAGTTCTTCATGACCTGCTGCGTGATCGTCGAAGCCCCGCGTAGCCGCCCGCCCTGTGCCGCATCAATCCCGGCTTTGATAATCCCAAGCGGGTCATAGCCCTTGTGCAGGTAGAAATTCTTGTCCTCGGCAGACACAAAAGCATTCTTGACCAGATCAGGGATTTCGTCGATCGGCGTGAATATGCGCCGCTCCTTGGCGAATTCATCCATGATCCGCCCCTCGCCGGAATAGACCGTCGAGATCGTTGCGGGTTCATACCGCGCAAGTTGCTCGTGATTGGGCAAATCGCGACCATACATCCAGAAAATCGCGCCGATCCCCAGCATTACCATGACAAGCCCGATGGTGGCCCAGGAAAACAACCAGCCGACAAACATCAGTATAGGACGAACAATCAATGGAAACTCCCACGCTCACACGAGGCGCAAGTATAGATTGCGCCCGCCCCGGGGTCAAAACGACAATTGCCGCGCTTGGGCTGAAAATCGCCTGTCATCGGCGACAATCAACGTGCTTCTCGGGTCTTTGTCGTCATATCCACCAAAACCCTGCAAAATCGGTCTATTGGCGCAGCAATTTACCTTCAGCGGCGTCGGAGATTGACCAGCGATCCAGCGCGTTTACAATCCCCTCGATCGCCTTGATGCGCCAGTCTTTGTTCGTCAGATTCTTCAAGTCCGTCGGATTGGACATAAAGCCGAATTCAATCAGAACAGAAGGAATGTCGGGTGCTTTCAACACAGAAAACCCAGCCGAAAGGCGCGGGCGGGATCTGATCCGGCCAATACCGTCTGCGATGCCTTCGACAAGCTCATCTGCCAGCTTTTCCGATCTGGGCTGGGTTTCCACGCGCGCCATATCCATTAAGACCGCCGCGATCAGATCGCCCTGCTCGGACAGATCGACACCTGCCAGCAAATCGAGGTGGTCATGCGCCGCAGCAAGTTCATCGCTTGCCTTGTCCGAGGCCAGATCGCTCAGTGTATAAATCGTTGTGCCCGTTGCATCGCCCGATGCCAGCGCATCAGCGTGCAGAGATATGAAGATATCCGCACCACCCTCCCTGGCCCGCCGCACCCTTTCAGGCAGGGAAACGAAAACATCCTCGCTGCGCGTCAAAAAGACTGTGTAATTCCCACTTAGAACCAGTCTTTCCTTTAGTTCCCTCGCAAGCTTTAGCATCAAGTCCGCTTCGTCGTAGCTCTGATACTGCGCCCCAGGATCAATCCCACCGTGGCCGGGGTCCAATGCAACCACAACAGAGCGATGCCCATCGGGACGGGTTTTGGCAACGACCGGCAACATCGGCAAATCGGCCTGCCAAAGTGCTCCTTCTGAGGCACCTGATTGTGCGGCAAAGGTTTCAGGATCCGTCAGACGCAGCACAACATTCAGATCAGCGGCACCGCTGATTTCGTTGGTCTTCATCTCCACGGTCTTGATCCGCATCGGCTCCTGCAGCAACAAGACAAGCCGCGACCAGCCGGGGCGAAAAATGCCAAACCGCGCCTCGGTGACAAGCCGGGTGCGGATCAAGGCCTCAGGATCGAGCCCGGCAAAGTTCACCTCGCGAAAATCGGCAACCAACCGTGGCGGATTGGCCAGCGTGAACACCCGGTAAGGAACCGCTTGGGTCAGACCCAGAAAAATCCGCGCCTCATCCGGGCCGCCGCTGCTGATGCGCGAGGCTTCGGGTTTGATCCGCGCCAAGGCCTGCAACTCCTGTGCAGCCAGAGGGCCTTGCACCAGGCTCATCACCCCGCATAAAATCAGGAAAATCATTCCGCGCACGTTTGTTCTGCCCGTTTGTCTTGTGCTTCGTTACCCAAGTATAAAAGCAAGTAGGTGAAAAACACCATTGTCATTTGATCACATTTAACGCTAACGTGCCTGTTACGGAATTCCGGCTGAACAGGGCCGGTCCGCATCCAGTTTCGTTGCGCAGATTAAGCATCAGGCCCCGCATCAAGCTAAGCCAAAGAATGCCGCTGATTTGCCCAACTGGCCACATGGCCATCTAATTGCCCGTCAGGCGCTGTTTCGCCGGGGCTGTTCAAACAGGCGCTGCACTTCTGTCGCGTCGGAGAAAAACCGCGATGAAACGCGTGGACAGGTCAGATCGGGTTGGACGGGCTTTTTCCCTAGCTCGCGATTTGTCATGCGCGAATGAAATTGCCCAAATGAAACAATCGCTTAGCCCTCGGCCCCTGGCCGACTTGCGGCGATTGCATGGAACCCAATGGCAAAGAAAATGCTTATCGATGCCACCCACGCCGAGGAAACGCGCGTTGTGGTGGTTGACGGAAACAAGGTCGAAGAATTTGACTTTGAATCACTGAATAAACGCCAGCTCGCTGGCAACATCTATCTCGCAAAAGTAACACGCGTCGAACCCTCATTGCAGGCCGCTTTCGTTGATTATGGCGGCAATCGGCATGGATTCCTCGCGTTTTCCGAGATTCACCCGGATTACTACCAGATTCCCGTTGCGGACCGCGAAGCCCTGCTGGCCGAAGAAAAAGCCTACGCCGAAGCCCAGGCCGCAGAGGAAGAACGCCGCTCCAAGCAACCAGCCAAAAAACGCCGGTCCCGCTCCAAGGCAAGTGCCGCCAAGCAGGATGACGCCGTTGTCACCGCCGAGGCCGATGAAATCGCCGGAATGGGTGTTCTCGAAGTCGACGAGGATCAATCGCTTGATCCGCTGGTGGACCTCGATCCAAGCACGGAATTGGACGAAACTCCGCAACCCGACACAAAACGAGCCGCCACGGCACCCGCCGACAGCAATGATGCCGACGACAATGACGCGGACAACTACGACGGCAATGACAACGACAGCGCCGATGACACGGACGAAGCCGCGCCGGATGCCGCGGAAAAGGATGCGGATATTGAATCCGTCGCGCAAGAAGACGAACAGGAAGACATCCGCCCGGTGCGTAAACCGCGCCCGCGTCGCTATAAAATTCAGGAAGTCATCAAGGTTCGCCAGATCCTGCTGATCCAGGTGGTCAAAGAAGAACGCGGCAACAAGGGTGCGGCGCTGACAACCTATCTGTCACTGGCGGGCCGCTATTGCGTATTGATGCCGAACACGGCGCGTGGCGGTGGCATTTCGCGCAAAATCACCAATGCAGCGGACCGCAAGAAGCTCAAGGAAATCGCCGGCGAGATCGAGGTGCCGGAAGGTGCAGGGCTGATCATTCGGACCGCCGGCGCAAAGCGCACCCGTTCGGAAATTCGCCGCGATTACGACTATCTTTTGCGGCAATGGGAACAGATCCGCGATCTGACCCTGAAATCCATCGCCCCCGCGCCGATCTACGAAGAAGGCAGCCTGATCAAACGCTCGATCCGCGACCTCTATAACCGCGAAATCGACGAGGTATTGATCGAGGGCGAAGAAGGTTACCGTATCGCCAAAGATTACATGAAAATGCTCATGCCGTCGCATGCGAAGAACGTCAAAAACTACACTGATCCCCTGCCCCTGTTCGCGCGTTATCAGGTCGAAAGCTATCTTTCCGGCATGTTCAACCCCACGGTTCAACTGCGTTCCGGCGGCTATATCGTCATCGGCGTGACCGAGGCGCTTGTGGCCATCGACGTGAACTCCGGACGGGCAACCAAGGAAGGCTCGATCGAGGAAACAGCGCTCAAGACCAACCTTGAGGCCGCCGAAGAAGTCGCGCGGCAATTGCGGCTGCGCGACCTTGCCGGGCTGATCGTCATCGACTTCATCGACATGGAAGATCGCCGCAACAATATCGCGGTCGAAAAGCGCATCAAGGACCGGCTGAAAACGGATCGCGCACGCATCCAGGTCGGCCGGATTTCCGGCTTTGGTCTCATGGAAATGTCGCGCCAACGTCTGCGCCCCGGCATGATCGAGGCGACAACAGCGCCCTGCCCGCATTGTCACGGCACTGGCCTTACCCGGTCAGACGACAATCTGGCCCTGTCGATCCTGCGCGAGTTGGAAGAAGAAGGCGTTCGCCATCGCTCCCGCGAGGTGCTGGTTACCGTGCCGCTTGCGATTGCGAACTACATGCTCAACCAAAAGCGTGAACATGTCGCAATGATCGAAAGCCGTTACGGCATTTCCATCCGGATCGAGGCGTCTGCCCATCTGATCAGCCCGGATTTCACTATCGAACGCTTCAAAACCGCCACACGGCGGGTTCCCGAAGCAACGGCGCAGGTCGTATCCATGGAAACCGCCATGGCCGAAACCAGCGAACCGGAGGTCGTTGAAACACCGGAATCCGAGGCGGAAAGCGACGACAACGGCGGTAAGAAAAAGCGCCGCCGCAGACGCCGTCGCGGAGGTCGCGGCCGCAATAACAATGGCGAAAACGGCAACAATAACGACGAGGACAACGCTGCAGAGGCAAACCAGTCCGACGCGGAAACCACCGGTGATGCACAAAACGCAGCAACCGACGAGGCGTCAGACTCAGTTGCCGCAGAAGCCGCAGTAGAGGACGCGCCGAAAAAGAAATCGCGCCGTGTCAGCCGTAAAAAGGCCGAGGATAAATCGCCCGCTGAACCGGAGGTCGCTTCAAACGAGACCGAAGTGGCGGCAACCGAGACAGCGGCCCCAGCCCCGGCAGAACCCGAGGTTAAAGCTGACGCCGAAGCGGATGCGGAACCCGAGGCAAAACCCGTCAAGAAACGTGCGCCGCGCAAACCACGCGCAAAGAAGGTCACCGAACCAAAAGACGAGGCACCAAAGGGCGAGGCACCAAAGGACGAAGCCAGCCAGGAAGAGGTTGCGCCAAAAGCTCCAGAGGTCGCAGAACCCGCACCCACCCCCGCTCCTGCGCCGGAAAAAGAACCGGCACTGGCAGAGGCCGCGCCGGAAAAACCGGCCAAGCCAAAGCGCCGGGGTTGGTGGAACCGCGGATAAGATCAAGGCCGGGTCATGCACCCGGCCTTTTCATTTTGCCGCCATGAAGTCCTTCAGGCGCCGCAGACCCTCGCGAATATCCGCGGTTGAACGGGCATAGGAAAACCGCATCCACTGGCCCCCGCGTGCGGGATCAAAGTCCAGCCCCGGTGTCACTGAAACCCGTGCCTTTTCAAGAATTTCCGCCGCAAAAGCAACGCTGTCATCCGTGAAGGCCGACACATCGGCATAAATGTAAAACGCCCCGTCCGGTGGTGCGAGATCGCGAAATCCCGCCGCCTTCAGCCCGGCAAGCATCAGCTTGCGGTTTTCGGCATATACCGCGCGATTGGCCTCAAGCTCCTCTATGCCAGACAAGGCACCAAGGGCTGCAACCTGACTGACGTGGGGTGCGCAGATAAAGAAATTCTGCGCCAGTCGCTCGACCGTGCGCACCATGTCCTCGGGCACAACCATCCAGCCGATCCGCCAGCCGGTCATCGAGAAATACTTGGAAAAAGAGTTGATCACGATGACATCGTCGCTGACTTCCAAAGCCGAAACCGCCCGATCTTCATAGTGCAGACCATGATATATTTCGTCGGAAATGAAACTGATCCCCCGGTCCCGGCAACAATTGATCAGCGCCTCCAATGCAGCGTGATCCAGCATCGTGCCGGTCGGATTGGCCGGGGAGGCAATCAGCAGACCCTTCAGATCGTCTATCGCCTCAATATCCGATGCAACGGGTTGAAACCGATGCGCGGCCGAGGTCTCGATCGGGACAACTTCCAAGTTTAACGCCTTCAGAATATTACGGTAACTCGGATAGCCCGGATCACCGATGGCCACGCTGTCACCCGCATCGAACGCCGCCAGAAACGCCAGTTGAAACGCTGCTGACGATCCCGCCGTCACCACAATCCGCGATGGATCGACACGAACGCCGTACCAACGAAGATAAAGTGCCGCTATGCCTGCACGCAACTCCGGCAAGCCCAAAGCCACCGTGTAACCAAGCGGATCATCCCGCATCCGGGTCGCCACAAGATCAAGTGCGCTTTGCGGCGCGGGCGTGCCCGGTTGGCCGACCTCCATGTGGATGATGTCATGGCCCTTGGCTTCGGCCTCGGCGGCCTTTTGCATCACATCCATCACAATGAAGGGATCAACGGCAGAACGGCTTGAACTTTTCATCCGCTTTTCCTTAGAGTTGAGGCTGTTTCCCGCTTTGTCTCAGGGGGCGAAAGGAAGGTCAATGCCAAGCCGAACCCGGCCGCCGCGCCGTATTCTCAGAACCGCTCTGCTGTGGCTTTGCCTCCTCCCGATTGCCATGCCAACATTGGCGCAGGGCTTGATCCGGGACGCGGAGATCGAAAATACGCTGCAATTGATGGCGCAGCCACTGTTCCGCTCTGCCGGGCTTGGTCGGATCGACATTCTGATTGTCGATGACGCCTCGCTGAACGCTTTCGTCGTCGATGGCAAAGCCATTTTCATGCATCGCGGCTTGATAACAAAATTCCAGAAAACCGATATGATACAATCTGTTATCGGTCACGAACTGGCACATATCGCCTCGGGACACTTGATCCGTCGCAACCTGAACCTGCAAGGGGCCAACACAGCCATGGGCGTGGGTTTGCTGCTGTCTATCGTTGCCGCGGCTGCGGGTAGCGGTGAGGCGGCCGGGGGAATTGCCGCGGGAACCGCGGCCTCTGCTCAGGGTGTTTTCTTTGGCCACACACGCGCTGAAGAAACCGTCGCCGACCAGATCGGCGTGCGCTATATGGTGCGCGCCGGTATCGACCCGAGTGCCGCGATTGATGTTCTGGACATTTTTAGCGGTCAGGAAGCCCTCTCCGTTGGTCGTCAAGACCCTTATGCCCGCACCCACCCGCTCAGCAGGGACCGCATTCGTGCCGTAAAGGCACAAGCGACTGCTTTCGGAGAGCGTAAATCCAAACCCGACCCGACACTGGAATATTGGGCCGCACGGATGGTTGCCAAATTTGAGGGTTTTACCGGCAACACCAATGCAACCCTGCGCAAGGTCAAAAAGAACGACACCTCCGAACCCGCAGATATGATCCGCGCGATTGCTTATCATCGACAGGGCAAGATCGACTTAGCGCTAAAATATGTGAACCGGTTGCTGGCCAAACGGCCCAGGGATGCCTACTACCACGAACTCAAGGGCCAGATCCTTGTCGAAAACCGCCGTGCAGCACAAGGTGTGCAAAGCTATAAACGTGCCGTGGACCTCGCACCGCGCGAACCGCTGATCCTTGCAGGATATGGCCGCGCCCTGTTGTCGCTCAAAACCAAATCCGGCGACCGGCAGGCCCTTCAAGTCCTGCAAAAAGCCCGCAATCTAGACGCTCGCGATGCGCGGATGCTACGCGATCTTGCGGTTGCCTATGCCAAGGCCAATAATCCCGGTATGGCGTCACTGGTTACGGCGGAACGATATGCGCTGAACGGCCGTTTTGCCGATGCCAATACCAATGCCAAACGCGCCGAAGGGCTGCTGCGCCGGGGTTCGGCAGGATGGTTGCGATCGCAGGACATCTTGGGTGCAACCCGCTCTTTTGCCAAAAAGAAGTAGATCAACTCTATTCAAAATCTACTTTTTGCAGCACTCGTTGCTAGGCGCACTACATCGGCAATCGCCAACGGAATCGGTGATACGAGCGATGTTGAACGGCGCCTCTTCGCTGCCAAAATCCGTTCACACTTGCTGGAAAATCCCGGTGTTCTGATGGAAGCCCTTTGCGGTATCGCACCAAACCCTGCAACCGGATCAATTCTCCTGAGATGGCGCGATGGTCACCGTCAATGCCGATATGTTGATTAGCGACGGCTATGCCTATTTCGACGACAACCCCGATGGGGATGTCAGCATGGTAATTTTTCCCGAGTGCCCGCGCAGCTATTGCCGCCGGACACGCGACGAAAACACCGCGCTTGTGCCTACGGATGGAAACATGCGCCTTGTCGTCAAGCAATTCCCCTCATTGGGCAAACAATCGACCATTCAAACACACCAACCTTTGTCAGCGGCCAACTGCTTTTGCACGGCTACGTCCCACAGGAAACCATGCTGGCGTTTGTCGCCCACGAACACACGCAAATCCACTAATCACTGGAATTGAGCGCTAAATTCGCACCGGAAATGCTTTTCCTGTCCAGGTTTTCCGGTTATTGAGAATGGCCTGCGGGCGTCGGCCTGCACGATCACGGGGACTGAATTTTCATGGCAAAAAGAAACCACGATAGCGATATCGCATTTGTCGAGGCGCTTGCACAATTGTTGCGCGAACATGACCTGACCGAATTGGAGGTCGTGCGGGAATATGGATCAGACGATACACTGAACATCCGTGTCGCCCGCCAGGCCGAGGCCAGACAAATCGTCCAGAACGTGGCCGCCGCACCTGCCGCCGCTCCGGCACCGGCGCCCGCAGCCGCCGCACCCGCGGAAACCGGCGGCGATCCCGCACAGCATCCCGGCGCTATCACTTCGCCGATGGTCGGCACGGTCTACCTACAACCCGAACCCGGCTCACCGGCTTTCGTTTCGGTTGGTGATTCCATCGAAGAAGGTCAGATCGTCTGTATCGTTGAGGCGATGAAAACCATGAACCAGATCCATGCAACCAAGGCTGGCAAAGTTTCGCGGATCCTTGTCGAAGACGGCGCACCTGTCGAATATGGTGCTCCGTTGCTGATCATCGAATAGGACCATCAGCCGATGTTTTCCAAAGTCCTTATTGCCAATCGCGGCGAGATCGCGCTCCGGATCATTCGTGCCTGCAAGGAAATGGGCATTGCCACGGTCGCCGTCCACTCCACCGCTGATGCTGATGCAATGCATGTTCGCATGGCCGACGAAAGCGTTTGCATCGGCCCCCCCTCCAGCACTGACAGCTATCTGTCGATGCCTGCTATCATTGCAGCCTGTGAAATCACCGGTGCCGAAGCGATCCACCCCGGCTATGGGTTCCTGTCGGAAAACGCCAATTTCGTGCAGATCGTCGAAGATCACGGCATCAAGTTCATTGGTCCCACAGCCGAACACATCAACCTGATGGGCGACAAGATCACCGCCAAGGAAACGATGAAAAACCTTGGGGTGCCATGTGTTCCGGGCTCCGATGGCGGTGTACCAACGCTGGCAGAGGCGCACCGCGTCTCTGACGAAATGGGATTCCCGGTCATCGTCAAAGCAACCGCAGGCGGCGGTGGTCGCGGCATGAAGCTGGCTCGAACCAAGGCCGATCTGGACCTTGCGTTCCAGTCCGCACGTTCGGAATCCAAAGCCGCTTTTGGCAATGACGAAGTTTACATCGAAAAATATCTGACCCTGCCCCGGCACATCGAAATTCAGGTCTTTGGCGATGGCAAAGGCCGCGCGGTGCATCTGGGCGAACGTGATTGCTCGTTGCAACGCCGCCACCAAAAGGTTTTTGAGGAGGCTCCCGGCCCTTCAATCGACGCTGAAACAAGGGCGAAAATCGGCAAAACCTGTGCCGATGCAGTGGCCGCGATCAACTATGCTGGCGCTGGAACAATCGAATTTCTTTATGAAAACAACGAGTTCTACTTCATCGAGATGAACACCCGCCTACAGGTGGAACATCCCGTCACCGAAACCATCTTCGGTGTGGACCTGGTCAAGGAACAAATTCGCGTCGCCGCAGGCGAAGAGATGTCGTTCCTTCAGGAAAACCTCACCATTCGCGGCCACTCGATCGAAGTGCGGATCAACGCGGAAAAACTGCCCAACTTTACACCTTGTCCGGGCAAAGTGACCCAATACCACGCTCCGGGCGGTCTTGGGGTGCGCATGGATTCAGCGCTTTACGACGGCTATTCCATCCCGCCCTATTATGACAGCCTGATCGGCAAGTTGATCGTGCATGGCACATCCCGTCCGGCTGCGCTGGCACGGCTGAAACGCGCCCTTGGCGAGTTTGTTGTGGATGGTATCGAAACCACCACGCCACTGTTTCACGCTCTGCTGGAAGAACCGGACATTCAATCCGGCGACTACACCATCCACTGGCTGGAAAAATGGTTAGAGGGCTACACAGACTGACGTCGTCAAGATGAGCGCGGAGAAAATTACGCCGGAACTGGTGCTTAGCGCCTATGCAAACGGCATCTTTCCGATGTCTCACGGCGCTGCCAACGATCCGATTTTTTGGGTCGATCCCGACAAACGTGGCATTCTCCCTCTGGAGCGGTTTCACATCTCAAGGTCGCTCGCACGGCTGTTGCGGCGCGACCTCTTTGATATTGCCATCAACCGTGATTTCACTGCCACGATGGCGGCTTGTGCCAACCGCGAAGAGACATGGATCAACCCTGAAATCACCCAGCTTTATACCACGCTGCACCAGAGGGGATTTGCTCATTCTCTGGAGGTTTACGAGGAAGGTCGGCTAGTCGGCGGCGTCTATGGCATCGCTCTTGGTGGCGCTTTTTTTGGCGAAAGCATGTTCTCGACTCGCCGGGATGCATCGAAAATTGCGCTGGCTTTTCTGGTTGATCGACTTCGCAGCGGTGGCTTTTCGCTGTTTGACACACAGTTCATAACACCCCACCTGGCCTCCCTTGGCGCAGTGGAAATTCCACGCGCAAGCTACCACCGACGACTGCAAGTCGCGCTGCAAGGTTCGGGGAATTCTCTGGATCAGCCGTTGTCGGTTTCTTCGGGCTCGGGTGCCGGTTTGGGAATTCTGCAACGCAACACCCAGACGTCATAACGCGGGTGATCCATTGACGACAGTGCCGGGGAGGAGGCGACCATCCAGCCTTCAAACCGAGCATCTTCCTCGCGCACATCGCGAATTTTCAACAGCGCAAACGCATCCCCCGCCGGGTTTTCTTCGGGGTAACGACATTCGCTTAGCGTGATCGCAAGGCGCTCGAAAACGGCCGTTTCGCCAACGGTGACATCAACATCAACCAGCTTGCCGGTCACCGTATCCAAAGCCCGTAAAACCGCCCCGTCAGAGGCAACCACAGCAATGGTTGTATCTTCCTGCGCCAACGCCGCACTGCCAAGAAAGGTAGCAACAACAAAACCCAGAAGCTTCCTCATTCCGAACCGCCACCGACGAATTTCAGCAACAGGGTCACGATGGATACCGCGCCTTGTGTGTCCTCAACCTCGTCGCCGTCGCGCAAAATCTCGTCCGCGCCACCGGGGACAACTTCGACAAATGAACCGCCCAGCAACCCTTCGGAGCTGACCAGAACCTGACTGTCCGACGCAAGATCCAGATTGTCAGGCACCGTGAAAGTCGCAACCGCGCGGTAGGTGATCGGGTCCAGCGCCAGATCAGTAACCGTGCCGATCTTCACACCAGCCATGCGCACATCCGTGCCGACCAGAACCCCTTCAGCAGAGCGGAAAGAAGCGTTTAACGACATCTCATTGCCGCCGCCACTGCCCGCGGTCGTCTGGCTTACGATGTAAAGAAAGCCGGCCGCAACCGCGACAACCAAAGCACCAATCAGAGTTTCTGTTGTGTTTTCCGCCATTATTCAGGCTGCCAAGCCTCGTAATCCTGCCGCGCTGCCGGTGTTGCGGCGCGCAGCGAACCCTGTGGCGCATAAGCCAGGCTGGTGCCGGTCAGATTGTCCTGATGCGGTTTTTCCCAGGCCTTGTGGACCAGCGGCTTGCCTGTTGGCATTTCATCAAAGGTATGATGCAGCCAGCCGTGCCAGTCCGGGCTGACCCGGCTCGCCTCGGCCTCGCCATTATAGATCACCCATCGGCGTTTGGCATCCTTGGAGGTGTAAAAACGGTTCCCGGAGGCATCTTCGCCAACCAGCTTGCCTTTGCGCCAGGTGAACAACTGCGTCCCGAGCGTTTGCCCGTCCCACCAGGTGAAAATGCGCTTGATAAACTTCATGAGAACCCTCCGAAATCCTGAGATTTCTATGCACGTTCTTGCATCAGAGGTCCAGTCCAATCACCCGCAACAAACGCTTTGACGGGCGATTGTGTTGTCTGGTCGCGGCAGTGGAGCATTTTTGTTCGCGCCCATCATCGGTGTGCAGACCGCCATATTTTCACGCAAATGCAGAACGACGAAGCTCTCCCCCACCTCGATCCGCTCCAGACTGTAGTTGTTCAAGCCGACATTGCGCAAGCCAAACTCCGCCTGCAAATGCCCGTGCCGTAACTCTGGGATCGCGGCGATGCTTTGTTTCAAGATTTTTTGAAACGTTCCTGCCGTCATGGGGTCATCGCCAAATCCGTCGAGAAATTGCAGCACTGAAAGCTGCCTCTCCGCAACGCTGCCGCCGCAATCAACCGCTGTTTCGCGCCGCGCAATCGCTTGGGTTAAGTGAAAACCCGGCTTTGCCGCGTCTTTTGCAGTTTCAATCCGCATCTTAAGCGTTTTTGGCCAAGCCATTGCCAGATCGAACAGATCATCAAAACTTGCAACTTGGTGTTCCATCGTTTATACCCCAATTAATTCAAAAATAATTGAAATATTAAAATATGAAGCAGAGTCAAGCCATATCAGCATTTGCCGCATTGGCGGATGAAACCCGGATCGGGATGCTACGCCATCTCGTTCGTTGTGGATCCAAAGGATGTCCCGCCGGAGAAATCGCGGCGCAAGCCAAAGCCAGCCCTTCCAAGGCGTCGTTTCATTTGAATGTCTTGACCCAATCGGGGCTGATCACAGCCCAAAAGGTGTCTCGAAACGTCATTTACCGCGTCGAGTTTTCTGCGCTTGGCGGATTGGTTCAATATTTTCTGGAGGATTGTTGCGCCAATAACGACGAGGTCACCGCCTGCTGCCCAACGACAGCAGCGGCGAAACCTTCGCGGAATTCCTGGAAAATCTAACTCGCGGTGGCGCTTTCTTCGGCGCGATCGGCATAGATCATCAATGGTTGCGCATCGCTGTTGACCGCTTCATCGTTGACGACTACTTCGACCACATCGTCCAGACCCGGCAGTTCGAACATCGTATCCAGCAGGATATCTTCCATGATCGAGCGCAACCCGCGTGCGCCGGTTTTCCGGGCAATGGCGCGTTTGGCGATGGCTTTCAGCGAATCGTCGGTAAAGGTCAACTGCACGTCTTCCAACTCGAACAGGCGCTGATATTGTTTGACCAGTGCGTTCTTTGGCTCCGACAGGATCGTCACCAGCGCCTCTTCGTCCAGATCGGTCAGCGTCGCAATCACCGGCAGACGCCCGACAAATTCCGGGATCAGGCCGAATTTCAACAGATCCTCTGGCTCCAGCTCGGTGAACATTTCACCAACTGTGCGCGCCTCTTCGTCTTTGACGTCGGCTCCAAAGCCAATGGCCGACCCTTTACCGCGCTGTGCAATAATTTTCTCCAGACCCGCAAATGCCCCGCCACAAATGAACAGGATATTTGTCGTATCGACCTGCAAAAACTCTTGCTGCGGATGCTTGCGCCCGCCTTGCGGTGGAACCGAGGCAACCGTGCCTTCCATGATCTTCAGAAGCGCTTGCTGCACGCCCTCACCCGAGACATCGCGGGTGATCGAGGGGTTGTCAGACTTGCGGGTAATCTTGTCGACCTCGTCGATATAGACGATGCCGCGCTGTGCCCGTTCGACATTATATTCAGACGCTTGCAACAGTTTGAGGATGATGTTCTCCACATCCTCGCCCACGTAACCCGCTTCGGTCAGGGTGGTTGCATCCGCCATGGTAAAGGGCACATCCAAAATCCGCGCCAGCGTTTGCGCCAGCAGCGTTTTACCGCAACCCGTTGGGCCGATCAGCATGATGTTGGACTTCGCCAATTCGATTTCAGAGGATTTCGAAGCGTGGTTCAGCCGCTTGTAGTGGTTGTGCACTGCCACGGACAACACCCGCTTGGCCATCAACTGACCGATCACATAGTCATCCAGCACCTTGCAAATCTCAGCCGGTGTCGGCACCCCGTCCGAGGATTTCACCATCGAGGTTTTGGTTTCCTCGCGGATAATATCCATACAAAGTTCAACACATTCATCACAGATAAACACTGTCGGACCCGCAATCAGCTTGCGAACCTCGTGCTGGCTTTTGCCGCAGAACGAGCAGTAAAGCGTGTTTTTGCTATCGCTATTGCCGGAATTTGCCATAGATCACCTTTGCCTTAATTCTCTGCCCGCCCCGGCTTTATCCGAGGTCTGAATTGATTGCCCGCCAGACTAGGGCAGTTTGAAGGGGCAGACAATTGCTGATTTGCCGCCCCCCCCTTTCACTGACTTTTAATTGATGCGATTAGGACGCATCCTCCGTGCCGGATGCGCGGTGGTTGACGATTTCATCGACCAGCCCCCAATCCCGCGCCTCTTCGGCGGTCATGAAGTTATCGCGATCAAGCGCTGCTTCGACTTTCTTCAAGGTCTGGCCGGTGTGATGGACATAAATCTTGTTCAACCGATCCTTCAGCTCCAGGATTTCCTTGGCATGAAGGGCAATATCACTCGCCTGCCCCTGAAAACCACCCGAAGGCTGGTGAACCATGATCCGGCTATTGGGTAGCGTGAAGCGCATGCCTTTTTCACCCGCCGCCAGTAACAGTGACCCCATTGAGGCCGCCTGACCTATACAAAGTGTCGAGACTTTGGGGCGGATATATTGCATCGTGTCGTAGATCGACAGACCGCTCGTCACCACACCACCCGGCGAGTTGATATACATGGAAATTTCCTTTGACGGGTTTTCCGCCTCCAGAAACAGCAATTGCGCCACGATCAGCGTGGACATGCCATCATGCACCGGACCGGAAACAAAGATGATCCGCTCCTTCAACAGGCGGGAAAAGATGTCATACGCGCGTTCGCCCCGGCTGGTCTGTTCGACCACCATCGGGACAAGTGTGTTCATGTAAACTTCTACGGGGTCTCTCATGGGGCCTGCCTTTTCCTGACTGCTGTGCCCCTCTTACGCCGAAGGGTCCTAAGCAAGTCTTATGCATCGCTGAAAGGGGGTGCAAGAGAGGTCCGTCAGATTTCGGAATTGACTTTATTGTAAGTTTTGACTTACCGTAAGCCATGACTTACGCTGATTCCATAACCGCGCTTTCCGACCCGCGCCGCCGGACAATTTTTGAAGGCCTGCGCGAAAAAGGGAAATCCGTGGCGGAAATCGCCAAGGATCAACCCGTCAGCCGCCCCGCGATCTCGCAGCACTTGAAGGTGCTTTCGGATGCGGGGTTGGTGGATGTCAAACCGCTTGGAACGAAACGGATCTATACGATCAACCCCGACGGTCTTTTGCCTTTGCGGGCCTATCTCGACAGCTTCTGGGACGAAACGCTCGCCGCTTTCAGGGACCACGTCAAATCAAATCAAAAGGACACCTAATGCTGCCTCCCGTCATCAAGACCATCACTGTACCTTGCCCGCCCGAGCTTGCGTTTTCGCTATTCACAACCGAAATCGGCCTTTGGTGGCCGCTCGACAAACACTCCTGCGCCGCAATGGAGGGTGAGACCGCTCAATCCCTGTCAGTGGATTGTCGCAACGGGGGTGAGTTTTGGGAAACCGATCACAACGGCAAACGTATCCTTTGGGGCAGCTTCACCGCGTTTGAGCCGCCCGCGCGTCTTTCAATCGCCTGGCACATTGCCCGCCCACCTTCAGAGGCAACTGATGTCACGGTCACCTTCAAACCCGATGGCACCGGCACTAAAGTCACGCTTACCCACTCCAATTGGGAGGTCTTTGGAGACTCCGCCCAAGCCATGCGCGACGGCTATGAAAACGGCTGGGTGCATGTCTTTGAAACCCGTTTCAAGGACGTCTGCCTGCGCGAACCGCTGGAGGGCTAATCACCCCCCTGGTAGCCCGCCAACTTCACAAGCATACGTCACCACCAACAAACCAAAAAGGGCGCCCCAACGGGACGCCCGTTCCAATTCAAAGCAACCACAGACTTAGTCCTTGGTCATATCTTCCAGCGATTTTTGCAGCTCTTCCTTGGAAACTTCCTTGTCGCTCACATCTGACAATTCCAGAATGTAATCAACAACTTTGTCCTCAAACAGAGGCGCGCGGATCTGCTGCATCGCCTGTTCATTCTGCTGAATGAACTCAAAGAACTGGCGCTCCTGACCGGGATACTGCTGCGCTTGTTGCATCACAGCCTGCTGCATTTCCTGATCGCTCACCTGAATGTCCTGTTTGCCACCTAGTTCTGCCAGGAACAGGCCCAAACGCACGCGGCGCTCTGCCAGTTTGTTGTGCTCATCCGTTGGTTCAACCGGCTCGTGGTTGTGATCCGTCACATCCGGGTTGTCCTCGTGCCAGAGTTGATGCGCGATTTGCCCAGCCTCGGCGTCCACCATCGAGGGTGGCAGATCAAACTTAACCGTTTCGTCCAGCGCATCCATCAACTGACGTTTCAGAACCTGACGCGCGGCCCCGGCGTATTCCGCGCCCAGACGCTCTTCGACCTGCGCTTTCAGACCGGCCAGATCGTCGGCCCCGAACTGCTTGGCCAATTCGTCATTAATCTCGGCTGGCTTGGCTTCCTTGACCGCATTCACGGTACATTCAAAAACCGCATCCTTACCGGCAAGGTTTTCCGCGCCATATTCCTCGGGGAACTTCACGTTCACCACAACATCGTCGCCTGCCTTGGCGCCAACCAGCTGCTCTTCAAAGCCCGGAATGAAGGAATTTGAACCCAGCACGAGCGGATAATCATCGGCCTGACCGCCCTCAAACGGCACATCGTCAACTTTGCCGAGGAAGTTGATCACAACCTGATCGCCGTCTTTCGCTTTGGAGCCCTTTTTGCGGTCCTCAAAGTTATTCGCGGATTTCGCGAGGTTTTCCAACGCTTCGTCAACTTCCGACGCATCGACCTTGGCTACCAGCTTTTCCAGCTTGATGTCTTTGAAATCCACATCAGGAACATCCGGCAGACGCTCGTAGTTCATCGTAACTTCAACGTCGTCGCCTTCTTTCCAGTCCTCATTGGTCATCTTGACCTCGGGCTGCATGGCGGGACGATCGCCGCTGTCGTTGAAATGGCTCTGCATCGCCTCATCAACGCTTTCCTGCATCGCTTCGCCGAGTATCCGCGGGCCAAACTGCTTTTTCAGCAGCGCCATCGGGACCTTGCCCTTGCGAAAGCCCTTCATCTCCACCTCGGGCTGGGCTTCTTTCAGCTTGGCATCCACCTTTGCGGCCAGCTCATCGGCTGAAACGGTGATGTTATAGCCGCGCTTCAAGCCTTCGTTCAGGGTCTCGGTAACCTGCATGTCGTCCTCGTCCAAAAGAGAAAGCCCGTGCGACACGGGCCAAGAAAATCAGCCGCCCTTCTAGAGCCGAGCGCCCTTAGTTGCAAGGGGTGCGCCACGCTATTTGAGCCGAAAGCGATTCCGAAGGCCAAGGCCAAAGAAAAACAGGAAGATGACGCCAAGGATATTCTGCGCCGCCGAGATCAGAATGACAAAAGTCGAAGGGTCGTCGCGAAAGAAATCCCCAAAATAAAGCCGCCCAAACCCGAGGAAAGAAAAGAGGTTGGCAAAAGACAACCCGGCGGCAAAAGCCCCGGACTTGCACACACCCCCACCCATCACACAATGCCACTGGAACTGCATCAACATCAACAGCCAGCCAACAACCCAAAGCGCCGCCAGCCCCACCACGGGCCGCAACATCGACCAGCCATAATCCGCAATCAGGCCGTAGCCCTTCGTGATCCAGCGATCATACCAAGGCCCCATAAGCGCCTTGGCCGCCATTTCGCGACGCAAAAAGAAATGCTGATCATCGGGTTTGTGCAACTCCACCATGATTTGGCGCAACCGCGTAAACGCCTCCTTTTCATCCTCGGCATTGTCATCAGTTGGCGTAGGCCAGAGCGTCGTATCCAAGGTAAACCGTGTATCCCCATGCATCTTACAATTGTGAAAGAGGGGCGAGCGGGCGTCGGGCCCAGCGAAGCGTGCCGAACGAAAATCAAGTGGCCCTTCAAAAGCACCCCCTCGAAAATCCGATGAGTTTCTAAATTCAGCGGTGCTGAAATTGGCCCAGGAGGCAAAATGCGCGGTGCGGAAATTGGCCCAAGAGGCAAAATGCGCGGTGCTGAAATAGGCCTCGGAGGCAAAATGCGCGGTGCGGAAATTGGCCCAGGAGGCAAAATGCGCGGTGCTGAAATCGGCCCAGGAGGCAAAATGCGCGGTGCGGAAATTGGCCCAGGAGGCAAAATGCGCGGTGCGGAAATCGGCCCAGGAGGCAAAATGCGCGGTGCTGAAATCGGCCTCGGAGGCAAAATACGCGGTGCTGAAGTAGGCCCAGGAGGCAAAATGCGCGGTGCTGAAATCGGCCCAGGAGGCAAAATGCGCGGTGCTGAAATCGGCCCAGGAGGAGGCTACCACGCACTTCAGGAACCCTATTGGGTTCCTGAAGTGCGTCTTTGAAAAATCTACGTCATCCGAAGATTTCGGAACAGCTTCGGCACCGCCGCAAGCCTTTTCCAATTTCCGCTGCTCTTCCGCATTTAAAGGCGCCAATTCCTCCACATGCAGCCCGGCCTTTTCAGCCAGCGCAACCCGCTCCGCCTCATCCAAATGCCCACAAGCCCAGCCATTCCAAATTCGCCGGTTTTTCTCATGCAACTCTTTATCAAACGCGCCCGGCTCCTGCTCCCCATAAGCCGTCAAAATCCGATACCAGACATTCTCCGACGCGGGCCGCAATTTCACCCCATCATTGCGAATGGCCCCGCCGTTCTCCAGTTCCTTAACAATCGCCCCCGCCGGTAAATTCGGATCACTCAAAGCCATCGCAGCCCCTCCACGCCCTCACCCTAGACGTGCAAGCGCAACCTGTCAGCCTTAGATCGCCAAAGCCCCTGTGGTGGTAACAACCAACACACCCGCTTTCAGCGATTTTGCAAATCGCCTGTCGCTTGATCACTTGGGGAAACCTTGTTCAATATTTGCTTTGCAAATATCTGTGGTGCGGGTGGAGGGACTTGAACCCCCACGCCTCGCGGCGCCAGAACCTAAATCTGGTGCGTCTACCAATTTCGCCACACCCGCAATCCGGGGGCCCTTCTATCAAGCCCAAGCCCCGCGTCAAGCGCCTGAAATCGGATCTGTTGCGCTCAATTTGCGAAAGACCGTTGGCAACATCTCCGGCAGATCCTCAGCGATCAGCCCCGGCCCAAAGACACGCGCGCATTCCACATGCAACCAGGCCGCCGATTCCGCTGCCTGCATCGGTGAAAACCCTCGTGCCAGTAATCCCGCGATAAACCCCGCCAGAACATCGCCCGCCCCGGCCGTCGCAAGCCAAGGGACTGCCCGCTCGTAAGCCGCCGCATGGACAGAACAGCGCCCATCGGGGGCCGCAATCACCGTATCCGGGCCTTTGAACAAAACCACACAGCCCGCCCGCGCCGCCGCTTCGCGGGTGGCATCCACCTTGGAATACGCCGGGCCCCGGGTCGCGGGCGCCTGAAGCTTTGCGTAGAGATCTGGAAACAACCGCGCAAACTCACCCCCATGCGGCGTCAAAACCACGCCCTCGTGACAAAGCGCAAACAACTCTTCTTCTTTGTTCTCAAAAATACTCAATCCATCCGCATCCAAAACGCACTTGCGTCCGGATTTGAGCGCAACCGCCACCAAATCCCGCGTCTCAGCCCCAAGCCCCAAGGCAGGCCCAAGGCACAACGCATTGATCCGTGCATCTTTCAGAGCGTCCGCCAAGGCATCGGCCCCCTCAAGCCGCTTGAGCATAATCGCATTCAACTGCGCCGCATGTTCCGCCATCGCATCGGAAGGCGCCCCAACCGTCACCAGCCCCGCGCCAATCCGCAAAGCCCCCCGCGCCGCCAGACGCGCCGCACCGGTTTGACCAGACGGGCCGGAAAGGATCAGGGCATGGCCGTGGGAGTATTTGTGCCCAATGCGCTTGTCCAATTCAGCCGACGGTCCGAAAACCAAGGCAACTTTGCCAGCGCCATTTAACAAGCCAATATCAACCACAGCCAGTCGCCCGACGACCTCTGGTCCTTCGGCCAGGTAGTGTCCCAGCTTTGCGCTATGGAAACTCACGCAGAGATCACTTTGAAAGCAATGACCACCAAGTACACGACCACTGTCACTGCAAAGGCCCGAAGGCATATCAACGGCGACACGAAGCGCAGAGATTACTGCGCCCCAATACGCCTCTTCAAGCGGTCGCGTAAGGCCGGTTCCAAACAAGGCATCCACGATCAGGTCTGCCGTCCCGGACACCGCCTCAATCGGTAAAACCGCCCCTATCTCCCGCCACCGCTCATAGTTCACGCGGGCATCCGACGGCAGTTTTTCGGCCTCCCCATAAAGGAAAACCTCGACCTCCCAGCCCCACTCCTTCAACAATCGCGCCACGACAAAACCATCGCCGCCGTTGTTGCCCGGACCGCAAAGCACAACCGCCCGGTGCGACGTCACCCGCAGCTCCGGCCATTCCTCAAAAATCGCCTCTACCACGCCACGCCCGGCGCGTTCCATCAGCTCCAGACCCGTCACCTCGCCACGCGCAATCGCAGCGCTTTCAAGGGCGCGCATTTGGGCGGCGGTTAGCAATTTACTCATGGACTTCTCACAAAGATCAAATAACAGACGAAATGCCTAAAAATTAGGCAGTCGGCCCCCAGCGAACCCGGCGGCACGCCTCGCGTCACCTTAGCCAATTGCACGTCCAGCCCGAAAGTGCTTTCTCCCCCTCAAATCTAACCACAAGGGAATCGCGCGATGAAAAAGATCGAAGCTATCATCAAGCCCTTCAAACTCGATGAGGTCAAAGAGGCGCTGCAAGACGTCGGCATCCAGGGCCTCTCGGTGATCGAAGTCAAAGGTTTCGGCCGTCAAAAAGGCCATACTGAACTTTACCGTGGCGCGGAATACGTCGTCGATTTCCTGCCAAAGGTCAAAATCGAGGTTGTCCTGGCGGATGATCAGGTTGACGGCGCAATCGAGGCCATCGTCGAGGCGGCCAAGACCGACAAGATCGGTGACGGAAAAATCTTTGTTTCAACCGTCGAACAAGCCATCCGCATCCGTACCGGTGAATCCGGCGACGACGCGCTTTAACTGAACACTTTTCTCCAAATCCAAGGACTAATGTAATGAGCGACATCAAATCCGTTCTCGCCCAGATCAGCGATGAGGACATCGCTTATGTGGACATCCGCTTCACCGACCCACGCGGGCGGCTCCAACATGTGACTGTGATCGCTGATCAGGTTGACGAAGACTTCCTCGAAGAAGGCTTCATGTTCGACGGCTCCTCCATCGCCGGGTGGAAAAGCATCGACCAATCCGACATGAAACTGATGCCCGATTGCGGCTCCACCTATATCGACCCGTTCTACGCGGAAAAAACGCTCTGCATTCACTGCTCCGTTGTCGAACCTGACACCGGCGAGCATTACGACCGCGATCCCCGTGGCACCGCCGAAAAAGCCGAGGCCTATCTGATCTCTTCGGGGATTGGTGATGTATCCTATTTCGGCCCCGAGGCAGAGTTTTTCCTCTTTGACGACGTGCGGTTTTCCAACACGATCAACAAAGTCTCCTACGAGGTAGACGCACAGGACGCCTCCTGGAACACCGACGCGGAATATGAAATGGGCAATATGGGCCACCGCCCCGGCGTCAAAGGCGGCTATTTCCCGGTAAACCCAACGGATGCCGCACAAGACCTGCGGTCCGAAATGCTCTCGACGATGAAATCCATCGGCATGAAAGTCGACAAACACCACCACGAGGTTGCCTCCTGTCAGCACGAATTGGGCTTGATTTTTGGCAGCCTGACCAAACAAGCGGACGAGCTGCAAAAGTACAAATACGTCATCCACAACGTCGCACACGCCTATGGCAAGTCAGCGACCTTCATGCCAAAGCCCATCGCGGGCGACAACGGCACCGGGATGCACGTCAACATGTCGATCTGGAAAGACGGCAAGCCTTTGTTTGCAGGCGACAAATACGCTGACCTCAGCCAGGAAGCGCTCTGGTTCATCGGCGGTATCCTGAAACATGCCAAAACCCTGAACGCCTTCACCAACCCGGCGACCAACAGCTACAAGCGCCTGATCCCGGGCTTTGAAGCACCAGTTCTGCGTGCTTACTCTGCGCGCAACCGCTCGGGCTGCGTACGGATCCCCTGGACCGAAAGCCCAAAAGCCAAGCGTGTCGAGGCCCGTTTCCCGGACCCCGCTGCAAACCCATACCTCTGCTTTGCAGCCCTGCTGATGGCTGGCCTTGACGGCATCAAGAACAAGATCGACCCCGGCGAAGCCTCCGACAAAGACCTCTACGATCTGCCCCCCGAAGAGCTGGCAGGCATCCCAACGGTATGCGCGAGCCTGCGCGAGGCCTTGGAAAACCTGGAGGCCGACCACGACTTCCTGCTGGCCGGTGACGTCTTCACCAAAAGCCAGATCCAGGGCTATCTCGATCTGAAATGGGACGAAGTCTACGCCTTCGAACACACCCCGCATCCGATTGAATTCCAGATGTACTACAGCTGCTAGAGCGCTGAGATAAAACAAAAAGGCCCGGTGTATCCACGCCGGGCCTTTTCATTTGACGAGGCTCACTCGGCATATGTCTTTGTTCCAAAAATACTCATTTTCCACGGGTCAATTCCAGCGGTGCCCATGACCCAAACTCAGAAATCAGCACTCTGGCCTTACATAGCATTCCACGCCGCCAAGACTTGTGCCGCCATCTGGTTTCGCGAACCGACTTGCCAGCCATTCGTGTCGGCATGGACAAACCGCCTGAAAGTAAATCCGGTTTTGCCGATCAAACTGCGCGCCGCGACCTCATCAGGCCAGACAACTGCCCGCCCGAAGGTTTGCGTGACGGGCAACGCCATCTCCGGCAGCGCCGTGTGGATCAATTCGGTGCAATAAAGCGCCTCGGGGTCCTCTAGATCGAACCGATTATCAAACGGCCGCCCCAACTGGCTCAGCAACCAGCGCACAACCCGCTTTTTTCGCGCAAAGCTCAGCTTTTTCGCATGAAAAAGGGCCGCTGCATCCGCTTCAAACAATTGTTTGGGCCGGGACAAACGCACACCCCCATCAATCGCCTCAATCGAAACATTCCCAGCCTCAAACAAGGCGCGGTGAGGTCGGATCAATGGATCCTGCCAAAGTCCCAAAGTTTTCATCTCGGCCTTGCCGCCAAGATAAACCGCCGAATGGCCAAAAAACCCCTCGCCGGCAGCACCTGAAAGACGGGATTTATTGGCAATCAACACCAGATCAAGCGTACGGGCCCCTTTTAAGACCTCTGCCCAGGCCTCCGGCTTTTCCTCCAGATAGGCGTTGCGCAGTTTTGTGCCCCGCGAAATCGGCACAATCCAATCGGCCTGCGTCTCTGCGGTTTTTACCAACCAATCGGGGTAGTTTTTACCCCCCGCACAACAACCCGCAAGTGCCGCGTCAAGCCGTTGCGTCCCCGTTGGTTCAATATGCGAATTTGGTGCCGCACAGGCCCCGAGTAACCCGATCAACAAAGCCCAACCCGGCAGCTTGCAGTTCATGCAAGACCTGCCAATCCAAAGGATTGCCGCCTTTCCAGCAGCTTGCCCCTTGCCGGTTCCGGCACAGCCTCGAGCGGCACAACATAGGTGTGGATCGTGAAAACCACGACACCGGTATTCGCCAACCGGCGCAGCCCCTGACGTTCGATCCGCGCCCAAAGACAGCCCGTAGGATCGGTTTTTCGCCGCGCATCCTCGCGCCGCGGTTGATGCAGATCAGGGTTGCCATAAACCAGCGCATTGGCCCGCCACATCGGGCGCTCCGGCTTGATCAGATCAAACATCCGCCCCACGCGCCTGGCAATATCATCATCGTAATCCTCTACGGGTTGATGAATGCCGATCAGTCCGCGGTTGAATTTCTCCGCCAGCGACCAACTTGCCGGGAAACACAACACAGCGCCGCTCAGCGCATATTCTGCGCCTCGCTTTTCCATCAAAACAAGGTCTTCCTGCACCAGACGGGCCGCTTGCACCAGCGGCGGACCATCGGCGATTCTTACGACCCGCCCATCCGGACAAGTGACCGCGCCATCGGAAAACGCATAACCCGGCGCGACCGCAAGACTGGCAAGGATCGCCGCCAGCACCTCTTCGGCGGCGGGCGTTGCGGCATCCGACATCTGGTAGACCTGATCGCGCCGCTCGGCCAACAATTCTTCGCGGTACGTCATTTGCGGACCATAGGCTTCGTCAACCACCAACCAGTCTGCCGGGTCCATCACCTGCATCCCGGGCAAACGGCGCAGTTTTTCCTCCATCCAAGGGTAAAACGGCAGTTTATCCTGACAAATCTCGCGCAACGCACCCCTCGCATTCCATTTCCGACACTGACCTGACGGTTTTGGAAAGGCAAGAGCGCCCGCCGAACCTAGCGTGAAGCCAAGACCCTAAGACACCGGAGCCAACAGCATGTCCCAGCCCTATCGCGACAGCCGCAAGATCGACCCCAACAAGGGCGCAACCCTTGCCGATGGCAGCCCAAACGACGCGGATCGCATCGAAATCGGCCCGACCCAGCTTGCCTTTGGCGAGTGGGAAGCCGCCGGTTTGACCATGCCGAACCTTAAGCGCATGCGCGAACACCGCTGGAAACGGCTGACGCAACATATCGTTGATCGCGACTATGGCGGCCTTTTGATGTTCGACCCGCTCAACATCCGCTATGCGACCGACAGCACCAATATGCAGCTTTGGAACACCCATAATCCGTTCCGCGCCGTGCTGCTCTGCGCCGATGGTTATATGGTGATCTGGGACTATAAAAATTCGCCGTTTTTATCGACCTTCAACCCGCTGGTGCGCGAACAACGCTCGGGCGCGGATTTCTTCTACTTTGATCGCGGCGACAAAATCCAACCGGCAGCGGATGCCTTTTCCCTGGAGGTCCGTGATCTCATCAGGGAACACGGCGGTGGCAACATGACTATTGCCGTGGACAAAATCATGATGCACGGATTGCACGCGCTGCAAGCCGCTGGCTTCACGGTCAAAGACGGCGAAGAGGTCACCGAAAAATCCCGCGCCGTCAAAGGGCCGGATGAAATTCTGGCGATGCGCTGTGCCCACCACGCCTGCGAAACGTCCGTGCGCGCGATGGAGGATTTCGCCCGGCAAAACGTCCCCCTTGGCCAAACCTCCGAGGATGACATCTGGGCGGTTCTCCACGCCGAAAACATCAAACGCGGCGGCGAATGGATCGAAACCCGCCTCCTTGCCTCGGGCCCGCGCACAAACCCCTGGTTTCAGGAATGCGGCCCCCGCATCGTGCAAAACAACGAGATTGTCAGCTTTGACACGGACCTCATCGGCTCCTACGGGATTTGCATCGACATTTCACGCAGTTGGTGGATTGGCGATAAAAAACCCTCAAATTCAATGATCTACGCGATGCGTCACGCGCATGAACACATCATGACCAACATGGACATGCTAAAACCCGGCGTCACAATCCCCGAGCTTACCGCCAATGCCCACAAACTTGACGACAAGTTTCAGGCACAAAAATACGGCTGCCTGATGCACGGCGTCGGGCTTTGCGATGAATGGCCGCTTGTCTCCTACCCTGACAAAGCGGTCGCCGGTGCCTTTGACTATCCGCTGGAACCCGGCATGGTCTTATGTGTTGAGGCTGCCGTGGGCGAAGTAGGTGGCGATTTCACCATCAAGCTGGAGGATCAGGTGCTCGTCACCGAAACCGGCTACGAGAACCTGACGACCTATTCCTTCGATCCCGCCCTGATGGGCGAATAGCCCCCCCGCTTTTCTTTGTTCCAAAAACACTCATAACCGCGCCCTTGGGACGTTTCGCCGCTCCAAAGAGGGCACGGCACTTTCACACCCACTCACCAAATGGTGACGTTTCACCTTCCCCTCTTGCCTCGGGCGGCTGGCGCACCCATTCTGGGGCGGTAGGCTCAACCGGGGGGCATGAGATTGGCGTCGGAAAAAATCACCTTCAAAGGCCATGACGGCAGCACCTTGGCCGCGCGGCTTGATCTGCCTCGCGGGCCGGTTCAAGCCGGTGCGGTTTTTGCCCATTGCTTTACCTGTTCAAAGGACATTCCTGCCGCTCGCCGGATTTCCCAGCGCCTTGCGGCCATGGGCATTGCTGTTTTGCGGTTCGATTTCACCGGTCTTGGCCATTCCGACGGCGAATTTGCCAACACGCATTTCTCCTCCAACGTCGAAGATCTGGTGCTGGCCGCCAAGGCGCTTCAGGCCCGCGATATTTCCCTTGACCTTCTGATCGGTCACTCGCTCGGTGGGGCCGCCGTTCTTCAGGCGACGGGAAAAATCGGCGGCGTGAAGGCCGTGGCCACCCTTGGGGCACCCTTCGATCCGGCCCATGTCATTGAAAATTTCGGTGCCAAACTTGTCGAGATCAAAAGCAAAGGCGAGGCCGAGGTTTCCCTTGCCGGACGCGCTTTCACGATCAGGCAAAGCTTTCTAGATGATGTCTGCGAAACCAGCCAGACGCCCGCAATCAAGGGTCTGAAAGCCGCCCTACTTGTGATGCATGCCCCGCTTGATCAAATCGTCGGCGTGGACAATGCCGCACAGATTTTTCGCGCCGCAAAACACCCCAAAAGCTTTGTCACCCTTGATGACGCGGATCACCTGATCAGCACGGCAGAGGCGGCGGAATATGCCGCTGATGTCATCGCCGTCTGGGCACAAAAATACCTCGGCCTTGCCCGCGATGTCCCGCCACCGGGGGCGCCCGAAGGCATTGTAAGGGTTAGCGAGGCAGACCCCGAAGGCTTTTTGCAAGACATCATGGCCGGTCCAAACCACCATGTCATCGCTGATGAACCGCTTGCTTATGGTGGCACGGATCGGGGTTTGACGCCCTATCAATTCCTGTCCTCCGGCCTTGGCGCCTGCACTTCAATGACGATCCGCATGTATGCAAGACGCAAGAAATGGCCGTTACAGTCCGTCGAAGTCGACGTCACCCACGACAAGGTCCACGCACAGGATTGCGAGACCTGCGAAGGCTCTGTCAACAAGATCGACCAATTCACCCGCACCATAAGGCTCACCGGCGATCTGGATGCCGCGCAACGCCAGAAATTATTGGAAATCGCTGATAAATGCCCGGTTCACCGCACGCTGGAGGCCGAGAACAGGATCGTGACGGAACTTGGCTGAGCAGGCTATTCTGACAGGACGCGCAATAATTCCAAGCCCGGCGCGATCCGGCCGACTTGAAAAACCTTACCTGAAATCGGTGCCAATGCCACCTTGCGGATATGTCAGGGTCTTTGGCATGTCTTTGGGTTCTGTCCCGAAATCCCACGCCTCGCCAAAGGAAATCGAATGCTGTCTGCGCGCTGAATTAATGATTAAAGCCACCGACGCAGGAACGGCTATAACTCAGCCTTTTCAAAATCCAGCCGCTCCATCACCACCCACAAACGCCAGCCAAGCGTGATTGCCGCCGCCGTCAGCCCGATAACCAGCCCCCACCAGACCCCATGCCCCCCAAAGCCGAGCAAAAAACCCAGCACATAGGAACTCAACAAACCGATCGGCCAATAGGATACCAGTGCACAGATCATTGGCACCCGCGTATCCTGTAGCCCGCGCAACAACGCCAGCATGACGACCTGCAAGCCATCAACCACCTGAAAGGCCGCCGCAACCACCAAAAGACCGGTCCCATAAAGAATGATCGCCGCACTTTCTGGGTCGGAGAGGTCAAGGAACACCGAAATCAGCGCCTCTGGGAACAGCAAGAACGCCAGGATGACCACAAAGGCCGTGAAAAGCTGCATCGCCACGACCACGCCGCCCGCACGGACAATGCCGACGCGATCCTGCCGCCCCAATGCCCGGCCCGCACGGATCGTCGCGACATTCGAAAGCCCGAGGTATATCATAAAGGACATCGACGCGATCTGGATCGCGATCCCATGGGTCGCCAACTCGCGGGTGCCGATCCATCCCATCATCACAGCCGCCGTGGCGAAAAGGCCAACCTCGGCCAGCATCGTCAGACCAATCGGCCAGCCAAGGCGAAATACTTCAGTAAAGACCGGCCAGTCGGGCCGCCAAATCCGCTCGAACAGCGCGTATTTACGAAATTCCGGCGCAAGGGCGGCATAGACCACAACGACAAGCGCAGACACGCTTTGCGTGCCGACCGAAGCAAGGGCGGCACCCTGCACGCCCAGTTCCGGCGCACCCCAATTGCCGAAAATGAAGGCATAGTTGAACCCGACATTCGCCACCGCCCCGATGATCGACGCCCAGAGCACCCAGGCCGGCCGCTCCAGCGCCGAGAGATAGCTTTTCAGCACCATGATCAGCATCGCCGGAAAAATGCCCCATTGTGCGATCTGCATATATTCCCCGGCAAGTGCTGCCACCCGTGGCTCCTGACCAATCGCCAGCATCATCGCTTCGAAATTCCACAGGATCGGCATCAGCGCTGTGGTATAAAGCATCGAAATCCACAGCCCCATCCGGGTGACGCGGCGCACCCGCAAATCGTCACCCGCCGCCGCAGAGCTTGCCACCATAGGCATGACCGCAAAGGCAAACCCCGAACCAACGATGAAGAATACAAAATAGATCGACCCGGCCAGCACCACCGCCGCCAGCTCCTCGACACCGTACCAGCCAACCATGATCGTGTCCGTCAGATGCACCAGCATCTGCGCCAGATGCCCGCCGATCAGCGGCAGACCCAATACAAGCGTCGCACGCACATGGGCGCGGTAGGACATGTCATGGGTCCCTGGGATCTGGCTCGTCTCGCTCATCGCGCCACCTTGGACAGAGCCACGCCGCCTTGCAATCGACAATTGACCAGCCGGTCAGATTTTTCGCGCCACCAGATCAATCAACGCCGAAAGCCCGGAATGCCCCGGCCCCTCATCAATCTCGGCCTCGTAGCTGACCAGCCTTTCGATTTTCATGTCACCAAAGGCCTCGCGCAGTATCTCTTCGGTATACATGTTTTCAATATGAGGCGGCCCGCCAGTGCCAAGGGCCACCTGCTCGGGGCTATAACCATGCAGTAAAAGCCGCCCGCCGGTTTTAAGCGCGCGTTTCATGCCCGCGAAAACTTCACGGCGCAAATCCGGCCCCGCAAACTGGATAAAGATCGCCACAACCAGATCGTATTCTTTTGCGTCCCAATCCCAATCAGCCACATCCCCCAGATGATACCGCACCTGCGCCGAGCGGACCGCCGCCAGCATCCGGGCCTTTTCCAGACCCACTTCCGAGGCATCCATCGCCGTGACCTCAAGCCCCTGCTCCGCCATGTAGACCGAGTTTCGCCCCTCGCCGTCTCCAATGGCCAGCGCCGTCAGACCGCGGGTCAAATAGGCCTTTTGATCGACTAGAAAAGCCGCTGGCTCTGTCCCAAACAAAAACCCATCCTCTGCATAGCGATCATCCCACGACATGACCCTTCCTTTCCGGCCCTCAAGACCTTGAACATTCGACCAACCTCGGCCAGACACGAAGGCCACGAAACACCAAAAATCCGGGAAAGCCAAATGAAAGCCGTCCTCTTTGAATCTTTCGCCAAGCCGCCAAAACTGGCCAACCTGCCCGACCCCACACCGGCCAATGACGGCGTTGTCATCAAGGTCGAGGCCACCGGACTTTGCCGCAGCGACTGGCACGGTTGGATGGGCCACGACCCCGACATCACCCTGCCCCACGTCCCGGGGCACGAGTTCGCTGGCACCATCACGGCCCTCGGCAAGGACGTCCAGAACTGGCGGATCGGAGATCGTGTGACCGTGCCTTTCGTTGGCGGCTGCGGCGCCTGCCCGGAATGCCACGCAGGCCACCAGCAAGTCTGCGATGCACAATTTCAACCGGGCTTCACCCACTGGGGCTCCTTTGCGGAATATGTCGCGATTGACCACGCCGACCTCAATCTTGTCGGCCTGCCCGAAACTCTTTCCTATGACACCGCCGCCAGCCTCGGCTGCCGCTTTGCCACGGCCTTCCGCGCCGTAGTGGACCAAGGGAAAACAAAGCCAGGTCAATGGGTTGCCGTTCATGGCTGCGGCGGCGTTGGCCTGTCGGCCATCATGATCGCCCGCGCCTTGGGTGCCAATGTCATCGCCATCGACATCACGGACGCAGCACTCAACCGCGCCGCCGACCTCGGGGCAACCGCGCTTGTCAACGCAGGCGGCACCCTCGACGTGGCATCAGCCGTCAAAGACCTCACGAAAGGCGGCGCAAATGTATCGCTAGACGCGCTCGGCCATCCCGTCACTTGCGCCAATTCCGTCAACAGCCTCGCCAAGCGTGGGAAACACATTCAAGTCGGACTGCTCATGGGCGATCAGGCCAACCCGGCCATCCCGATGGACAAAGTCATCGCAAACGAGCTGGAAATCCTCGGCTCCCACGGCATGCAGGCCCATCGCTATCCCGCCATGCTGCAAATGATCCAGGCGGGGCTGTTAAACCCCGAACGCCTCATCGGGCAGGAAATCAGCCTGGAACAATCCATTCCGGCGCTCATGAACATGGACAACTTCCAGACCTCGGGCGTCACCATCATCAACAGGTTCTGAACCCAAAAAGGGGGCACGGAAAATCCCGCGCCCCTCTTCTTCTTTGCAAAAATACTCAAAAATCCCCGGCCAGCCCCAAAAGGCTCAGCCAAAGACCTCACCCAGGGCCACATCAATCGCGCCTACGATCTCATCAATGTCCTTCTCGGTCACGATGTAAGCGGGCGACAGGCAAAGCGTGTTGTTCAGCCCATTGAGCGAACGGTTGGTCGCGCCAATGATCACACCCTGACGATTGCACGACGCCACAACGGCTTGCGTTTTGCTTTCATGCACTGGCTCCTTGGTCTCGCGATCAACCACCAGCTCGACCCCGCAGAAAAGCCCAATGCCACGCACATCGCCAACAATCTGGTGCTTTTCCTTCAGGCCATGCAGCCCTTTCATCAGGTAGGCGCCCATCTTGGTGACATTTTCCAACAGGCCCTCTTCCTCGATGATCGCCATGTTTTCGAGCGCCGCCGCAGGCCCCGCTGTGCAGCCGCCAAAGGTGGAGATATCGCGGAAATAATCCATCGGATCATCCGGGTTGCCTTTGAACATCTCAAAAACCCGTTCCGTCGTCACGGTGCACGAAATCGCCGCATAGCCCGAGGCCACGCCCTTGGCCATCGTCACAAAATCAGGCTCGATGCCGTATTGCTGATAGCCAAACCATGTGCCGGTCCGCCCAACGCCACAAACAACCTCGTCGATGTGCAGCAGGATGTCATATTTGCGACAAATCTCCTGAACGCGCGGCCAGTAGCCCTCAGGCGGGGTGATCACGCCGCCACCGGCAACCACAGGCTCCAGAACAATCGCGCCAACAGTATCAGGGCCTTCGCGCAGAATGACCTCTTCAATCGCGTCCGCCGCAGCAATCCCGTAGCTTTCTGCATCCGGATACTGGTTGCGATACTCACAATTGTGCGGCACCTCAACAAAGCCGGGCGTGAACGGACCGTACTGCGCCGCGCGCTCGGGCTGGCCACCGCTTGAAAGGGCCGTGATCGACGTGCCGTGGTAATCGCGCTCGCGGAACAGGATCTTGTGTTTCTTGCCGCTGTATTTCTTATGCGCAATCTGGCGCACCATCTTGTAGACCTTTTCATTGGCCTCAGTGCCCGAGTTGTTGAAATAAACGCGCGACATCCCCGGCATCTTTTCAATCAGCTTTTCGGCAAACAAAGCGCCGGGGATCGAGCCCGCCGAGCCTGCAAAATAGTTCAGTTTCACCAGTTGATCCCGCACCGCATCGGCCACGCGTGTGCGGCCATAGCCAATGTTGACGGTCCAGACCCCGCCGGAAACCGCATCCAGATGCCGCTTGCCCTTGGCATCCCAAACCTCCATGCCCTTGCCCTCGACAATGATCGTGGGATCAATTGTCTCGAACTTTTTATGCGGCGTCAGGTGATGCCAGACATTCGCGCGATCCGCCTCGACTACTTTTTCCAAATCATTGGAATAAAACCCAGATTCCATTTCCCAAACCTTTCAAAGGAAGCCCCCAACGGGGAATTCTACCACCCTCAAAGAGGTCCCTGATCCGGCCACAGCCCCAACCAGACACCCCCAGAGAAGACGTCATTTCTAAGAACACTCTGCCGCGAGACCCTGAGTCGCAATAGGTCCAGATGAAACCGCGTTTAAGGCCAGAAAGCGCCCCTAAGCCTAAGCCTGCAATCACCGCTATCGCAGCACAACTTCCGCCGCCATGTCCTTCACCCGCTTGAACAACAACAGATGGGCCGCTTCCGCCGGCGCATGTTGAAAGCCAAACTTTTCGTAAAAGGGTACCACATCCTCGGACAGCGCATGCACCATCAACGCGCTCACCCCGATGGTTTCGCGCACCGCCAAAACGCGATCAAAGGCGTCAAGCATCAGGCTTGTCGCCACACTTTTTCCTTGGCAATCAAGCGAAACCGCTAATCGCCCCATCACCACAACGGGCAACGGATCAGGCGCATTTCGTTGCATGGGCTTTGGTGCGCGTTCACGGCTGATTTGACCTGCAGACAGTGCGTAGAAGGCTTTTACCTGGCGCTGCTCGTCCGCAAGAACCATCACCTGACACCCGCCGCCGCGCTGCCATTTTCGCGCGGTCTGCAACAGCCAGGCGTTCATGTTCTTGATGCCGCAATCGAACCCGACCAATACATGATCCTTGCTCAGCACCGCTGGCGGGCAAAGCCTCAAACGTCCCAAACCCGTTTTTTCGCACGCGCATGAACCACATAGTCCGATGGATTGGCGGGCCGCGCCAGAATCTCGTCAAAGGTCGATAAATCCTCTTGGCTCCAGATGAACTCCGTTTGCTCAGCCAAAACATTTTCGGAATATTGCGTCGCTGCCTCCACCACAACATCGGTGCGCGAACGCCCTTCCAAAGCGGCAACGCGGTCGATCAGCGCCAGCTTGCTGCTTGGAATGCGAAATTGTGTCTGTTTTCGTGTCATCGCGGGTAACATGGCCATAGGGATCCCATCATCAAATGAAAAATAGGTTAACGGGCCCTTGATGTCAATACATTGTCATTACGTCATTCGACACGATGCCACCCACACCCTTCCCTTGCCCCGCGTACCCGCAAAATGCTCTAATGCCCGACAACCAAAACCAAGAATCGACAGGCCCCAAGCATGAGCCCCAGTGACCTTCTCGCCGACGACATCGGCGTTCAGTCCTATACCGCCGACGATATCGAAGTCCTTGAGGGCCTCGAGCCCGTGCGCAAGCGGCCTGGCATGTATATCGGCGGCACGGATGAACGCGCGTTGCACCACCTCGTGGCCGAGGTTCTGGACAATTCCATGGACGAGGCGGTTGCAGGCCACGCCAACCGGATCGAGGTGGAACTCCACGCTGATTACGCCGTTTCCATCACCGACAACGGGCGCGGCATCCCGATTGATCCACACCCGAAATTCCCCGACAAATCCGCGCTCGAAGTCATCCTTTGCACGCTTCACGCAGGCGGCAAGTTTTCCGGCAAAGCTTACCAGACATCCGGCGGTCTGCACGGCGTCGGCATCTCGGTCGTGAACGCGCTTTCCGATCACGTTCGCGTCGAAGTCGCCCGTAACAAGTCCTTGTTTGCGCAGGAATTTTCTCGTGGGTTGCCGCAAGGCAAAGTCGAGAAACTCGGCCCCACTCAAAACCGGCGCGGCACCCGTGTGACCTTCCACCCAGACGCCGAAATCTTTGGCCCCCGCGCGCGGTTCAAGCCTGCACGTTTGCTCAAAATGGTGCGTTCCAAGGCCTACCTCTTTTCCGGCGTCGAAATCCGCTGGAAATGCGATCCCTCCTGCATTGCCAGTGACGACGACACCCCGGAAACCGCCACATTCCACTTCCCCGGCGGCTTGGCCGACTACCTCGGCGAACAGCTTTCGGGCGCTGCGACCTATTCAGAAAAACCCTTCGCCGGTAAGGTGCAATTCGCTGAAAAATTCGGGCGCGACACGCCGGGCTCAGTCGAATGGGCGATCAACTGGACCCCCTCGCGCGACGCCTTCGTGCAGTCCTATTGCAACACGGTTCCAACCCCTGAAGGCGGCACGCACGAGACTGGATTTTGGGCCGCCGTCCTCAAGGGCGTGCGCGCTTACGGCGAGCTGGTCTCCAACCGCAAAGCCGCCCAAATCACCCGCGACGACGTAATGTCAGGGGGCTGCGCCATGGTTTCCTGTTTCATCCGCGAGCCGGAATTCGTCGGCCAAACCAAAGACCGCCTTGCCACAACCGAGGCCCAACGCCTCGTCGAAAACTCCGTGCGCGATCACTTTGACAACTGGCTGGCCGCAGACACCAAAGCCGCAGGCGCGATCCTCGATTATCTGGTCTTGAAAGCCGAAGAACGTCTGCGCCGTCGCGCCGAAAAAGAAACCGCCCGCAAATCCGCGACCAAAAAGCTCCGCCTCCCGGGTAAGCTGGTCGATTGTTCGGCCACCAACCGTGAGGGCACAGAATTGTTCATCGTGGAGGGGGACAGCGCGGGCGGTTCGGCCAAAATGGGCCGGGATCGCAAGACGCAAGCCCTCTTGCCCCTACGCGGCAAAATCCTCAACGTGCTGGGCGCGGCTTCCAATAAAATGAGCCAGAACAACGAGATAAACGACCTCTGCCAGGCGCTCGGCGTTGGTGTCGGCACCAAATTCAACATCGAAGACCTGCGCTACGACAAGATTATCATCATGACGGACGCAGACGTCGACGGCGCCCATATCGCCGCCCTTTTGATGACGTTTTTCTTCACCCAAATGCGCCCTCTGATCGACGGCGGTCACTTGTATCTGGCCTGCCCACCGCTGTTCCGCCTCACGCAAGGCGCACGCCGCATCTATTGCCTCGACGAGGTTGAGCGTGACGCATGGCTGGACAAGGGTCTGGGTGGAAAAGGAAAAATCGACATCTCGCGGTTCAAGGGCTTGGGCGAAATGGACGCCAAAGACCTCAAAGACACCACCATGAACCCCGCCAGCCGCAAACTGATCCGCGTTTCGATAGACGAGGACGAACCCGGCGAAACCGGCGATCTGGTCGAGCGCCTGATGGGTAAAAAACCGGAAAAGAGGTTCGAGTATATTCAGGAAAACGCGCGGTTCGTGGAGGAACTGGATGTTTGAGGGGCTATTCTATATCGAAGACCGTTTCATGGTTTGATTTCAACCATTCAGGATAAACGTAAATCGAGTTCTGAGACTCATAATCCCCAGACCGGCTAAGTTTTCGCGACATTTCTTCCTTTTCCTCCAGCTTTTTCACTCCTTCAAAAAGGACTTGCATGAAACGAGTTTCGTCGTGGGCGCCAACTACCGGGTGAGTAATAAGAGTTGTGTCCAAATATTTGGAATGAATGTGCTCTATTACCTTTGCACATGCGTCAATGGCATCTACAACTCCTGCTCTTGACGAAGCCGGAAGCGTAACTGATTTCTCAATTAGTGTCGGATCGTTGTGCGCGATCTTTTTTGATACCCATTCGACTGCAAATTTAGTCTGAGCATCAGCATATGTCAGGTGTTCTTTTAGTTCCCGATCGTCATGCGCCTTTGCGAAAGAAAAGAAATCCTTCAGCACCACTGCTCGCACACCCTTTCTTTTTGATGGATGAATTAGACGCCGAATTTGAACATGGAGATGTTCGTATAGGGTCAGTTCCAAAACTCCGGCCACGAGATTGGATGCAGAATGAATGAGCTTGAATCTTTCTTCGTTCAGGCCAAAAAGCCCGTCATAAACGCGCCAACAGGAACGCAGTTGAAACAAATGAAGCTCAAGTAACCTAAGTTTTCGACCAAAGTTATCTCCCAATGCCTCACAATAGTTCGCTAAAGTATCGTCTTCGGTTTTCAATAACCGTCTCCACAAATTCCAATACTCAATGTAAGAGATATCCACCAAAGCGAAACCTGAGCTGGAAATCCCTATTAGCCAAATTATGTAATTCCGAGCGGCAACGCCAGAAGCATCGCATAACCCCACTTAACATACACACATTAACTCCCTTGTAACTTCCCTTCCTATATGCATATTTAATGTATGAATGGGATCAACGCAAAAACGCGCTCAATATCGCCAAACACGGCGTAGATTTTGACTATGTCTATGCTTTCGAATGGGAACACGCGACGTTTCGGCGGGACCTCCGTAGCGACTATGGCGAGCACAGGTTTATCGCCGAAAGCTTTGTGTTCGGGCGACTACACGTCCTCGTATTTGCCCGTCGCGGCGGCAAAATTAGGGTCATAAGCCTGCGCAAAGCAAACACACGGGAAAGAAAACGGTATGAGCAAGATCAAAAGTTACATTGATGAAAACGGCGATGCGATGGAACTCGACGACCAATGGTTCGCCGAGGCCAAGCCTCTGTCCGCCTTCCCCGAGCTTGTCGAAATCCTCGAAAAAAACGGCAAGCTTGGCCGCCCGCCTTTGCCAGAAAGTGAAAAAAAACAACGGGTTACCATGTATCTGGATCGCGACATCATCGAAACACTTAAGGCCGATGGCAAAGGCTGGCAGACCCGCGCAAATGCGACGCTCAGAAAGGCGCTCAAGCTCAAGGCACAAAAACCTTAACCCGCCCTTACCCTATCGAACGCTGCCGCTACCAAACCTTAACCAATTTCCCCGACACTCCTTCTCGAGCTCAACGCGGTCCAAAGCCCTCGCGTACAACAGCGGTAAACATTCCGAAGCGGGGGCGCCGAGTAACCAAACGATCATCTAGGTTCGGGGGTATTCCCCTCGTATCGGCGCGAAACACACCGCAAACGGCGGGCCCGCCACCCTGATAGGACAAATCACCCGACACCTCGCCGCCCGAAACGGTGCGCGGGGTAAAGGTGCTTGCAAAATCGCACCACTCAGCCATTCTGACACCATGCGCATTGCCCTTCTATTGCTTGTCCTGCTGACCGCCTGTGGCCGCCCGTTAAGCCCCGGAGAAACGGCCCTTGCGCAGTCCCTTTTCGGCGATGAACTCGACCCCAAACCCGTGCGGATCGCGTCCTTCAAGGCCCTTTCGAAAGTCACCGCCAAGCGCCCCAAACGCCCGCGCATCGCCTGTCGCGAAAAGATTTGGCCGGAACCCAAGTCCGACATCGTCACCACATTTACGGCCGCCTTTGTCACCTTCAATCGGATCAATATCGCCGACGAACTTTACCGCGACGACTATTTGCCAGATCACCCAGAGCGCATCTCCCTGCCCTCCGCGATGCTGATCGGCCATGAACTTACCCACGTCTGGCAATGGCAAAACCGCGACCGCACCGGCTATCACCCGCTCAAGGCCGCCGCCGAACATTCCCCGGGCACGGACCCCTATCTGCTTGATTTTGAACAACAGAATTTCCTCTCCCACGGGTTCGAGCAACAAAGCGCAATCGTCGAAGAATACGTCTGCTGCCGCGCCCTTGACCCCAATGGGGCCCGGACCCAACGCCTGCACCAAATGCTATCGTCAACCTTCCCCGTACAAAGGTTGGAGGACCGTTTAAGCAGCGTCGAAATCGGTCTGCCCTGGGCAGGGGTGCAACCCAAAGGCATTTGTTCATAGTCAGGCAAATCACTGAAAACAGGCTTACAAATGACACTTGATCCACGGAAAATCAAAACCGCTGCCGAACAATACCGCGAGGAAGGTTATGCCCTCATCAAAGGGTTCATCGACGGCGAGGTATTGCAAGACCTCAAGACCGAGACCGCAAGGATGTATGCCGAAGGTCTCAAGCACCACGCAACCTGGCGCCACGGAAACCTCGCCTTTGAAATCCTGCCCGAGGCCGATTTTGGCCAGCGCTACGTGATCCAGGCCTATTGGATGTCCTGGATCTCGCCGTTTTTCGAATCCTTCCGCCGCTCCGAACCCTACCGCCAAATCCTGGAGCCGATCCTTGGTCCCGACATCAAACAGGTCGCCCAGCAAATCCACTGGAAACCACCGGGCGCAGGCCTCACGGGTTACCGGTTCCATCAGGATCTGCGCTTTCGCGTGGCCCGTGATGCGTATCGCGAAATCGAAGCCTCGACCGTCAATGCCGGTCTTGCGATTGATCCTTCAACCCGCGAAAACGGCTGCCTCCAGGTGGTCCCCGGCTCGCAGAAAATGGGCTACCTCGGCCTTTCGGACGAGGGTGACGGGCAGATCATGAAAGGCCTGTCCACGAAAGAGGAACTCGCCGCAAAGGGCATCACCGAAGATCAGATCCTATGGCTTGAACAAGACCCCGGCGACCTTGCCCTTTGGGGGTTGATGACGGTGCATGGCAGCCTGCCAAATCAATCGCAACACGACCGGGCCTTCGCGATTTCGTCCTACGTGCGAGCGGCAAACTCCGAGCGAGGTGAATGGGCATTTCGCCAAGGCAAAAGCATCCCACTTGGCGACAAACCACAACTCTGCAAATTCGAAGGCCTGCACGACAATCCCGACCCGCACTACGTCAGGGAACGCTGGTATGACTAGGGAAAATCACACCCCTCTTTGTTCCTGAAATACTCAAAAATCCCGTGGCTTGCCAAAAGAGCGGACCACCAGAGTCCTGCCGATCTCGCCGGGGCTTGCGAATCGCACGTCAAGCAAAGCGCTTATCAAGCCAGTCCACAAAGGATTGGGTGATCTCATCCCGGTTAATCTCGTTCAGGCTTTCATGCCGGGTCTCTGCGCGAATGTCACAGGTGACATCCGTCATCCCACTTTTAGAAAGCCGTCCGGCGAGGTTCACCATATCCTTGCCGCCATTCGAACAGGCATCCTTGGCGCCCCCAAGGATATGGACCGGCAGAGCCTTGTGCAGTCTCGACAGATTGCTGTCTGCACCCGCAAAGAATATCCCTTGCAACAGATCAAGCCAAAGCCCGGTTGAAACATCAAACCCGCAATCGGGGTCAGCGACGTAAAGGTCAACCTCACCCTCATCCCGGCTGAGCCAGTCGAAATCCGTACGATTGGGTTTCAGTGTCTTGTTCCAGGCTTCAAAGGTCAGTTTGCGCGCCAGAACCGACGGCGTATCGCGCCCTTTGAGCACACTTGCGGTGCCCAGAATGACCTTGCTGACACGCGGCAGCAATCCGGTTTCCACTCCGGCATTCCAGCAGGCAAGGGCATCGACCTTTTCGGGGTGCTTCAGCGCAAAATTCAGCGCAATGATTGACCCCATGGAGTGTCCGAAACAGACAACTGGCGTATCGGGATCACGGGCGCGGATGTGACGGTGAACCGCCTCGACGTCCTCTAGCACCGCGTCAAACCCGTTCTCATGACCAAAAACGCCACGTGGCGCATCGGCGGCCTCGGTCTGGCCGTGACCTCGATGGTCATGCGCAAAAACCGCAAATCCGCGGGCATTCAGGGCGCGGGCAAACCGCTCGTATCTTCCGCCATGTTCGGCCATGCCGTGATTGATCTGCACCGCTGCGCGTACATGGCGATCCGGCATTCGTGAATAGAGATGCAATTGAGCACCCGATTTGGAGTTCAGCTTGGTCTCTACAAAACCTTTGGCACTCATGTCCGTGTTCCCTTGTTGCCACTCCAGCGGGCCAATGTCTGTTCCATATCTAGCGGCTTTGATTGCGAAGCAGCCTGAATTGCGCCGGGTGTGCGGCTGAACCTTGGTGCCGGTGCGGGCTGGGTCACGCCGCCGTCCTCTACATAAATGCCCCGCGCCTTGGCATGGGCGTGCCCGGGGGCCTCGGCCATTGTCAAGACCGGCGCAAAACAGACGTCACTTCCTTCCATGAGTGCTACCCATTCGTCACGGGTTTTCTCTAGAAACCGGGCCGCAAGCCGGGCTTTGAGGTCCGGCCAGGCGCGGGCGTCCAATTGGTTCTTGAAGGTTTCGGGATCAAGGCCGGTCTTTGCAAACAACTCGGCGTAAAACTGCGGTTCGATCGCGCCAATGGCCACAAAACCACCGCAAGCGCATTCGTAGGTGCCATAGAAATGCGCCCCACCGTCCAGAAGGTTGGCTTCGCGCTGATCACTCCAAAGACCCGCACCTTGCATGGCATAAAGCATCGCCATCAGATGTGCGGTGCCGTCAACAATAGCCGCATCGACAACTTGCCCCTTCCCCGAGCTTTTTGCCTCCAGAAATGCCGCCACCATGCCCAGCGCCAGATACATACCCCCGCCGCCAAAATCCCCTAACAGGTTCAGCGGTGGCACGGGTCGCTCTGCCGGGCCAATCGCGTGCAAGGCCCCGGACAAGGCAATATAGTTGATGTCATGCCCCGCGGCATAAGCAAGCGGTCCGTCCTGCCCCCAACCGGTCATCCTTCCATAAACAAGCTTGGGGTTGAGCGCGGCCATTTCATCAGGGCCCAAGCCCAGGCGTTCCATCACGCCGGGGCGCATGCCCTCGATCAGACCATCGGCGTTTTCGATCAGCGTTTTGACCGCTTCCACGTCGCTTCCGTTTTTCAGGTCCGCCTCCAGATACCCGCGCCCGCGATTGAGGATGTCATAATCGAGCCCCAGCAAATGCCGATTGCCCGGGCGCTCAATCCTTAGAACCTCCGCCCCCATGTCCGCCAGAATCATGGCGGTGAAAGGCGTTGGCCCCAGACCTGCGATTTCCACGATTCGGATGTCCCTAAGCGGACCGTTTGCCATTTGCTGCCTCGTTTTTGGTTCTGGTTAGATGATCCTGCCGCCAAGAGCGCCCGAGTCGCAAGCAAAACGCCTTTGTCATCGGATAACAAAGGCCGGGATTCGCGCCTGATTTCCAAAATCCAGCAATTGACGGCGAAAAAATTCGCTCCGAAGTGAACTTTATAAGTAACTGATATTATACTGTTTTTGCGACTGTTATTTCATAACATCCAGTGGAAATCGCATATCTCGGCGGCATTTCGCATTGTTGGCTCATCACCTGGCGACACACCCTCCCCGCTACCCCGCCAAACCCGCAACGAGACCAGATTACAACAAAGGAACTGACCCATGAAAAAGCAAATCACATCCATCGTAACCGCCGCTGCAATCGCAACCTCCTCTTTCGCCGCAGCTCCTGCACAGGCCCTGACCGAAGAAGAAAAACTGCTGCTTCTCTTTGGAATCGCCGCCCTTGCCATTGCTGCCAACTCCGGCGGTGCGTCCCCGGCGCCTACACCTGCTCCGGTCACTTATTCCACGGGTCCGATCACGCTGAAACAGACCTATACGGCCAATTTCGACAACGGCAATGTCGGTGGTCCCGGCGCCGATCTCTGGTTTCAGGCGGCAACCCCGACCAAGCGTTTCCTGAAGCCCCGCAATGGCGCACAGATGGCCGTTGGCGACAAATCAAACCGCGGCTATGCCGGCTGCAAAGTGGCCAGCTACTCTTCGCAAAAAGTACGCCTCTTCAAGGTTCCCGTCGGCTCTTACGTCTGCATGAAAACCTCCGCCGGTCGCATCTCGCAATTCCGCGTCAACGCGATCACCGGCGGTGCCGTCAAAAAGCTGAAACTTGGCTACACCACCTGGCAATAATCCCAGAACTGACTTTCCCTCGTCCCAAACTCGGCCCCGGAGCAATCCGGGGTCTTTTTTGGTTTTGAACTGCCGTTTTCACGCTGGATTCTTTGGCCTCGCTCGCCTAGCAGAGGCCTTGACTTTTTGCGGTGAACCCCATGACCACACTCTTGATCCTAGGCTTTCTGATCGGCCTGACCCATGCGTTTGAGGCGGATCATCTGGCTGCATTGTCCTCGATGATGCGCCGCAATGAAGGCCGCGCAAACGCCTGGCTGCGCGGCGGGTTCTGGGGACTTGGCCATATGGCGACACTGACGCTGGTGTCTCTGCCGCTGCTTTTCCTTGGCCAATCCCCAAGCACGCCGGTTTCGGCCTCGCTGGAGTTGATAGCCGGGGTGATGTTGCTGGTCCTTGGCGGGTCCGTCTGGTTCCGGCTTTACCGTGATCGCGTGCATTTTCACGTCCATTCCCACGCAGACGGCGAGCGTCACCTTCACCTTCATTCCCACGCCAAGGAGCAGGGTCCGCACCGCGCCGAGGCCCATGCCCATGCCCACCCTGACCCGCTGGTGGGGCGCGCCTTTTTTGTCGGCATGATCCACGGTCTTGCAGGCTCTGCCGCCTTGTTTGTGCTGGCAAGTACCAGTGTCCCAAATGCCGGCGTCGCGGCGGTTTACATCCTGCTGTTTGGCCTTGGCGGCACACTTGGCATGGCCGTGATGAGCCTTGTTCTGGCCTTTCCGCTGCAATTTGGCGCAGGCCTTATGACGCGCGGCTATAGCGCTGTGCAAATCATGCTGGGCGGAGTGACGGTGTTTCTGGGCGCGCGGCTGGCTTGGGAAAACGGGCAGGTTGTCCTAAGTGCGCTAACCCTCTGAGGCGGCTTTTTCTTCCAGCGTTAACCATTCTTCTTCCGCGGCGCTGAGCTTTTCTTGCCGCTCGACCAACGCTTGCGTTGCCTTTTTGAATTTGACCGGCTCGCGGGTGAATAATTCGGGATCGGCCATCAGGGTTTGCAGCTTGGCGATTTCCGCCTCCAGCCGCTCCATTTCACCCGGCAAAGCATCAAGGCGGTGCTGTTCGGTGAAGGTCAGACCGGATTTCAGCTTTTGCACCTTTGGCGTAGAAGTCTTTGGTTTAGCTTGTTTTTCTTGCGGCTTGGACTTTGCGGGTCGCGCGGACATCGGTATATCCGACCAACCGCCCGCGTGAATTGTGACCCGGCCTTTGCCTTCCATCAACAGCGTTGTCGTCGCAATCCGGTCGATAAAGTCGCGGTCGTGGCTGACCAGCAAAACCGTGCCATCATAGTCCGACAATAGCTCCTGCAACAGATCCAGCGTCTCGATATCGAGATCATTTGTCGGTTCGTCCAAAATCAGAAAATTGCTTTCCCGGGCCAACAAACGCGCAAGCAAAAGCCGCGCCTTTTCGCCGCCAGATAGCGCACGCACCGGGCTGCGCACCTGGTTTTCGTCAAAGAGAAAATCCTTGAGGTAGCCGACCACATGACGCGGCGTGCCGCGCACCATGATCTGATCGTTCTTGCCCGAAACCCCAAGATCCTTGTCCTGCGTGAGCGTGTCCCAAAGCGAGGCATCGGGGTCAAGCTGTGCGCGGTTTTGGTCAAACACCACCGACATCAAACCAATGCCGTGGCGGATTTTGCCAGCGTCAGGCGGCAGATCGCCGGTGAGCATATTGAGCAATGTGGTCTTGCCAGCGCCGTTCGGGCCAACCAGTGCTATGCGTTCGCCGCGCATCACTTTGAGGGTAAAATCCTTAATGATCTCAACACCATCAAAGGTTTTTGAAATTCCTGTCGCCTCGACCACCAGCTTGCCAGATTTGGGACCGCTTTCCATTTCAAGCCGCGCCACGCCTTGCCTTGCGATCTGGCCAGCGCGTTCTTCGCGAAGGGCTGCCAAGCGCCGGACGCGGCCCTGATTGCGGGTGCGCCGCGCAGAAATCCCTTCGACCGCCCAGCGGGCTTCGGCCTTGATCAGGCGGTTTAACTTGTGGCGTTCCTGGTCCTCTTCCTCGTGGATTTTGTCGCGCCAGTCTTCGAACCGCGCGAACCCGCGCTCCTGACGCCGCACGATCCCACGATCCACCCAAAGCGTTGATTTGGTCAACGCCGACAAAAACGCCCGGTCATGCGAGATCAACACAAAGGCCGAACGGGTTTGCGCCAGATGATCCTGCAACCACTCAATCGCATTGATGTCGAGATGGTTGGTCGGTTCGTCCAACAACATCAAATCCGGGGCCTCGGCCAGAATGCGGGCGAGCGCTGCACGGCGGCGTTCGCCGCCCGAGGCAGTTTCTGGTGATTGGGAAAGGTTTAGCTTTAAACCATCTGCCGCCATTTCGATCCGATAAAGGTCCGCAGGCCCAAGGGCGGCGGTCGCAAAATCGCCAAGCGTCGCAAATCCGGTGAAATCCGGGTCCTGTTCCATATAGCCTACAGAAAGCCCCGGCGTCAGAAATCGTGTCCCCTGATCGGGTTCAACAAGGCCTGCCATCACCTTCATGAGAGTGGATTTGCCCGAGCCATTGCGCCCCACCAAGGCGGTCTGATCCCCCGGCTGAATGGCCAGCGACAAGCCGTCAAACAGCGGATTGCCCCCAAAGCCAAGGGTCACATCAGAAAGGGTCAGGATCGGAGGTCGGGCCATGCCAATGGCGTAATTGCGACGTGCAAAGAGGTCAATCGCCAAAGCGCCCTTGCCCCTTTTCACCCCTTCCCATAAAAGCCGGAACGACGATTTAGAGATGGGCTGAAGACATGCTGGACCTCACATATACTGCGCCAAAAGTGAAAACCATTGCCGGTGCCAAGGAAGACTGGGAGCTGGTGATCGGCATGGAAGTCCATGCGCAGGTGTCCTCCAACGCCAAGCTGTTCTCCGGGGCCTCGACTAAATTTGGCGCCGAGCCCAATTCCAACGTCGCTTTTGTCGATGCCGCCATGCCCGGCATGTTGCCTGTGATCAACGAGTTTTGTGTTGAACAGGCCGTGCGCACTGGCCTTGGGATCAACGCGGAAATTAACCTTTTCTCGCAGTTTGATCGCAAGAACTATTTCTACCCGGACCTCCCACAGGGCTATCAGATTTCCCAGCTTTACCACCCCATCGTTGGCGAAGGCGAAGTGCTGGTGGAAATGGGCGATGGTACTGCGAGGAATGTGCGGATCGAGCGTATTCACCTTGAACAGGACGCTGGGAAATCGGTGCATGACATGGACCCCAACAATTCGTTTGTGGATCTGAACCGCACGGGCGTTGCGCTGATGGAAATTGTCAGTCGCCCCGACATTCGCGGCCCGGAAGAAGCCGCCGCATACGTTGTGAAATTGCGCCAGATTCTCAGGTACTTGGGGACTTGTGACGGCAACATGCAAAACGGCAATCTGCGAGCCGATGTGAACGTGTCGGTCTGCCGCCCCGGTGACTATGAACGCTATCAGGCCAGTCAGGATTTCGGCCATCTGGGCACGCGTTGCGAGATCAAGAACATGAACTCCATGCGCTTTATTCAGGCCGCCATCGACTATGAGGCGCGCCGGCAAATCGCGATCCTGGAGGACGGCGGTTCAGTCGATCAGGAGACCCGTCTTTATGATCCCGACAAAAACGAAACCCGTTCCATGCGCTCCAAGGAAGAGGCGCATGATTACCGCTATTTTCCCTGCCCGGACCTGCTGCCGTTAACCATTGAACAGGAATGGGTGGACGGTATCAAAGCGAGCCTGCCGGAATTGCCGGACGCCAAGAAGGCACGATTTGTGGCCGACTATGGGATGACGGCTTACGACGCGGATGTGCTGACAGCCGATGTGCCGAATGCCGCGTTTTTCGAGGCGGTCGCATCGGGGCGCGATGGTAAACAAGCCGCCAACTGGGTGATCAACGAGCTGTTTGGTCGCCTCAACAAAGAAGATCGCGGGATCGAGGACAGCCCGGTTTCTGCCGATCAACTTGGTGGTATTCTGGATCTGATGGCCAAGGGCGACATCTCGGGCAAGATTGCCAAGGATGTCTTTGAGATCGTCTGGTCCGAAGGCGGCGATCCGGCCGAGATTGTCGAGACGCGCGGCATGAAACAGGTGACCGACATGGGCGCGATCGAGGCCGAAGTGGACAAGATCATCGCCGAAAACCCCGCACAGGTCGAAAAGGCGAAAGCCAACCCGAAACTGGCAGGCTGGTTTGTCGGGCAGGTCATGAAAGCGACGGGCGGCAAGGCCAACCCCAAGGCCGTGAACGATCTGGTGAGCGCCAAGCTCGGTCTTTGAACAAACCCAGTCTTGTGATCAATCGGGAGGTGATTCTACCGATTGGTTCGCTTGTGTAATCAACGATTTGCGTCGCTCCAAAAGAGAATCAAAACTCTACTGACAAAAAGTTGACGCCGAATTAACAAATCATTGCGTCGCATTGTGTTCACTTGAACGTACCTGCGCCACAATACACACGCTATGGTTGTGTTTACGTCTATATGTTGTGACGCGGATCAGGTCTCATCAATATGTAGAAGGATAATATCTACAATGAAAACGGATTGTTTCCAAAAAACGCGGCAAATTTTAGCCACATATAACCTATAGTTCGTTTGGGGAACTCAAAGGACGGAGGGTGGATATGTCGCCAAACGGCGCAATGGTGCGGTACGAGTACAAAGTTGTGCCCGCCCCGAAAAAAACCAAAACCTTCAAGGGCGTGCGGTCGCACGAGGATCAGTTTGCCTGCGTCATCGCTGAAACGATGAATATCATGGCAGCCGAAGACTGGGAATATCTGCGCGCTGAAAGTCTCCCCTGCGAAGAAAAGACCGGGCTGACCAGCCGCGTGGAATCCTATCAGTCAGTGCTGGTGTTTCGTCGCAAAATTGTGAACGGCGAAAAATTCTTTGACACGCCGCCGAAGAAGCAGCTGGAACATCACGAAGTCAAAGAAGACAAAACCGAACATGAAGTCGTTTTCCCCGCCGCCAACCGGGCTGCGGCCGTGGTTCAGCCGGAAAATGACATGACGGAAACCGAGGAACGCGCCGGACCCGCTGGCGTTCTGAATATCCTCCAAACCCGCAAGGCGCGTCAGGCGTTGACCACGGGTGAAGGCTATCCACCGCATATGAAGCAAGCCGCGGAATAAGTTAACGGGATTAACCGTTTTGCAAGGGACGCCGCACCGCTGCGTCCCTTTTGCGTTCAGCCGTCCACATCAATTGACAGCGCATGGATCGAGGCGACAAGCTCGGCCCCCAAGGCCGCCATCACCGCGCGGTGTCGGGCCACACGCGACATATCGCCAAAAGCTTCGGCGCGGATTCGCACATTGAAATGCGTCGATCCCCCCTCGCGCCAGCCTGCATGGCCGCGATGACTTTCGCTGTCGTCCACAACCTCTAGCTCGCGCGGCGAAAAAGCGGCCGCAAGCCGGGTTTCCATTTGTTCAGCGATCTGCATTTTTTCGTTCCTGCTCCATTTTGGGCTTGGCGATCTTCGCTGAAAGATTAAACTGCGTGGCTCCAGACGAAAAGAGAGGAAATCCGGGCATGGCAGGGCGTTCGCCTTTTGAGTTTGATATCTCGGTTTCCGCCGACAAGAAAAAACGCGCCCGCGGAAGGCGTGGAATGACGGGCGCATTTGAAACCTCCTCGCGGGTGTGCGAACATCCGGGCTGCAACGACGCCGGCAAATACCGTGCGCCAAAGCATCCTGACAATCTGGAAGAGTTTTACTGGTACTGTCTGGCGCATGTGCGGGAATACAATTTGAAATGGAATTTCTTCCAGAACCACTCCGAAGCTGAACTGGAAGAACAATTCGCCGCCGACAAGGTCTGGGAACGTCCAACCAAACCCTTTGGCAAAAAGGGACAGACCGCACAGGCCGCCGCCGCCGAGGCAAAAGCCTGGGCCAGGCTTGGCATTGATGACCCGATGGAGGTTCTGGGCGAAAACGCAACCCGCAATCCCGGCAGTGGTCGTGGACAGGGCGCCATTCGCAAACTACCCGCCACGGAACGCCGGGCATTGGATATTCTGGATGCGGGTGATCACTGGACCAAGGCGGAAATCCGCAAGCAGTACAAATCGCTGGTCAAGGATTTGCACCCCGACCTCAACGGTGGCAACCGCGACGACGAGGATCGCTTGCAAGAGGTGGTCTGGGCCTGGGAACAGATCAAGGACAGCCGCTCGTTCAAATAGATTTGGCGAGGGTGTTTCTCTTTTGTGCAAATACTCATCCTGCGGGGCGCAAATAGCGCGAGCCCTCTCTTGCGCCTCTGCCACTATTCCGGCACAAGTCGCGCTGTTGACAAAGCGGCTAAAGCAGGAACGGGTGCGATATGGATCTCGGTGAACCGAACAAAAGATTTTCCGTAAGAGACCTTTTTGGGATCGAAACGGATATGGAAGTTTACGGGTTTTCCGGGCGAACCGACCGCGTGCCGGCCATTGATCCGACGTACAAATTTGATCCGCAAACGACGCTGGCGATCCTTGCAGGCTTTTCCCACAATCGCCGGGTTATGGTGCAGGGCTATCACGGCACAGGTAAATCCACCCATATCGAACAGGTGGCGGCCCATCTGAACTGGCCTTGTGTGCGGGTGAACTTGGACAGCCACATCTCGCGGATCGACCTGATCGGCAAGGACGCGATCAAGCTGAAAGACGGCAAGCAAGTCACCGAATTCCACGAAGGCATCCTGCCCTGGGCGCTACGCAATCCGGTTGCGATTGTGTTTGACGAATATGACGCAGGCCGCGCCGATGTGATGTTTGTAATCCAACGGGTGCTGGAACATGACGGCAAGCTGACCTTGCTGGACCAGAACGAGATTATCACCCCGCATCCCTCGTTCCGCCTGTTTGCCACGGCCAACACGGTTGGTTTGGGCGATACAACCGGGCTTTATCATGGTGTTCAGCAGATCAACCAGGCCCAGATGGACCGCTGGTCGCTGGTGACGACGCTGAACTACCTCAGCCATGACGCCGAGGCCGCGATTGTTCTGGCGAAAAACCCGCATTACAACACCGACAAGGGCCGCAAACAGATCAGCCAGATGGTGACGGTCGCGGATCTGTCGCGCACGTCATTTATGCAGGGCGACATCTCGACCGTGATGAGCCCCAGAACGGTCATCAACTGGGCGCAAAACGCCGAGATTTTCAAAGACGTCGGCTTTGCCTTCCGCCTGACCTTCCTCAACAAATGTGACGAGTTGGAGCGCCAGACCGTGGCGGAGTTTTACCAGCGTTGTTTTGACGAGGAACTGCCGGAAAGTGCGGCGAGCGTGAGCCTCGGCTGAACCGGGGGCCAACCCCCGGACCCCCGGAGTATTTTTACAAAGAAGAAGAGGCAAGGAGTCAGGACATGAACAAATCCGACAACCCAGCCGATCCGTTCAAGAAGGCGTTGGCAGAGGCGACAAAGGCTTTGGCCAATGAGCCGGAGTTGAATGTTGCCTATTCCGTCGATCCTCCAGGCCTTGCCAATGACACAGTGCGCCTGCCGCAAGTGACCCGGCGCATGACCCGCGACGAGGTTTTGTTGGCCCGCGGCACGGCGGATGCCTATGCGTTGCGCCTGCGGTTTCACAGTGAGGCGACCCATCAGAAATTTGCCCCCGAGGGCCAGATGGCACGGGATATTTACGAGGCGATGGAAACTGCGCGCTGCGAGGCCGTTGGCGCGCGCGCCATGCCCGGAACGGCGGGCAATATTGATGCCAAAATCGCCGATGAGGCGGCGAAACTCGGCTTTGATCAGATTTCAGACTCCGCCGAGGCGCCTTTGGCAAGTGCGGCCGGCTATCTTGTCCGGCACCTCGCAACCGGGCGTGATTTGCCGAAAGGTGCGCAGAACGTCATGGAGTTGTGGCGCGATTTCATGGAGGCCGAAGCGGGCGGCACCATGGGCGATCTGGACAATGTGCTGGAAGACCAAGCCGAATTCGCGCGTTTTGCCCGGCAAGTAATTCAGGACCTCGGCTACGGCGACCAATTGGGTGATGATCCCGATGATGCGGATAACGAGTCCGACGAAGACGCCGAAGCGGACGCCGATGATCAGGAGGAGCCTGACAACGAGGGCGGCGAAGAAGACGAAAGTGCTGAGGAAAGCGACGAGGCGTCGGACGAGCAGCAATCCGAAACCGACGAAAGTCAGGCCCAGGTTTCGATGGAGGACATGGACGATGTGGACATGTCCGAGGATGCGGAAATGGCGGATGGCGAGCCACCGCTGGACCCGCCTCCGCCCCCGCCTGTGTCGGACGCTGATCCAAATTACAAAGTCTTTTCAACAGAATACGACGAGGAAATCCGCGCCGAGGACCTGGCGGAACCGGCTGAATTGGAACGCCTGCGGGCTTACCTCGATCAGCAGTTGGAACCCCTGAAGGGTGCGGTTTCGCGGCTGGCCAACAAATTGCAACGCCGCTTGCAGGCACAACAAAACCGCTCGTGGTTATTTGATCTTGAAGAGGGGATTTTGGACGCAGGCCGTCTCGCCCGAGTGGTCGCCAACCCTACGACACCCCTGTCGTTCAAGCAGGAAAAGGACACCGAGTTCAAGGATACGGTTGTGACGCTACTGCTGGATAACTCCGGCTCGATGCGCGGACGGCCCATTTCCATTGCCGCGATTTGCGCCGATGTTTTGGCGCGCACGCTGGAGCGTTGCGATGTGAAGGTCGAAATCCTCGGCTTTACCACACGCGCCTGGAAAGGCGGGCAAAGCCGAGAGGAATGGCTTGCGGGTGGGCGCGAACAAACGCCAGGGCGGCTGAATGATCTGCGCCACATCATCTATAAAGGCGCAGATGCACCTTGGCGGCGGACGCGACCCAATCTGGGCCTGATGATGAAAGAGGGCCTGCTGAAGGAAAACATCGACGGCGAGGCCTTGGAATGGGCGCACCGCCGGATGTGCGCGCGCCCGGAAGCACGCCGCATTCTGATGGTGATTTCGGACGGGGCCCCGGTCGATGACAGCACTTTGTCCGTGAATTCAGCCTCTTATCTGGAAAAACACCTCCGCGATGTCATCGCCATGGTGGAAAAACGCCGCGCGGTCGAACTGATCGCCATCGGCATCGGCCATGACGTGACACGCTATTACGACCGCGCGGTGACCATCACAGACGTCGAACAACTGGCCGGAGCCATCACCGAACAACTCGCCGCTCTTTTTGACAGCGACCCCCGGGCCTATGCTAAATTAATGGGCCTTAACGCCGCAAAACGCGCGGGATAATCCTTCTTCTTCTTTGCCAAAATACTCCCGCCGGAGGCACCGACGCGCCCAAAGGGGGCGGCGGCCCAGCCCAACAAAAATTGATCGCAAGATCGCTTTTTTGGCGGGAGCCGCCCTGATACCCAGTTGCGATCCCGCCAAAGGGCTTGCGGCAGGCCCCGGCTTGGTCAAACTGCCCGTCGCAGACCAACCAGCAAAGCGATTCCATGTTTCAGTCTTTCAAAGCCAGCACCACCCCCACCGATGGCCCGCCGCGCCTTTCCGCATTGCGCGCAGAAATGGAACGACAGGGCGTGGACGCCTTTCTTGTACCACGATCGGACAAACATCAGGGTGAATGGGTGCCCGCCCGCGACGAGCGTCTGGCGTGGTTGACGGGCTTTACCGGCTCGGCGGGATTTGCCGCCGTGACCCAAAACCAGGCTGGGGTTTTTATTGACGGGCGCTATCGCATTCAGGTCAAGGATCAGATTGACACCGGTGTTTTCACGCCCGTGCATTGGCCGGAAACCGATCTGGGGGATTGGCTTTCTGAACACCTCAAAGCGGGCGCGAAGGTGGCTTATGATCCCTGGTTGCACGTCAGCGATCAGGTCGCGAAATTGGAGGCGCGGCTGGCGCAGGATGGGATTTCACTGATCCCTTCGGACAATCTGGTGGATGCGATCTGGGCGGATCAACCAGCCCCGCCATTTGGCAAGATCGACATCCATCCGCTTGAATTTGCAGGGGAAACCTCAGAAATCAAACGTCAAAAGCTGGCGCAAACGCTGCAAAACAATGGCCAAAGATCGGCCGTCTTGACCGCGCCGGATTCCATTGCCTGGCTTTTGAATATCCGTGGCTCGGACATCGCGCGAACGCCTGTGGCGTTGCTTTTTGCGGTGCTGCATGACGATGCAAGTCTGCACCTTTTAGCCGATGAAAAGCGCATTGACAGCGCCCTTGCCGCCCATCTGGGTGCGGATGTCACAATCCTGCCCGAGGAGGGGTTTGCGGCATTTCTGGGCACCTTAAACGGTGTCGTGCGGGTTGATAAATCAAGTGCGCCACAACAGATTTCCGCCATTCTGGCCTCCGCAGGGATCGAGATTGCCGTGGCCGCCGACCCCTGTGCGCTGCCCAAGGCGTGCAAGAATCCGGTGGAGATCGAAGGCACAAGGCAGGCGCATCTGCGCGATGCTGTAGCGGTTGCCGAGTTGTTGGCATGGCTCGACAATCAAGGCCCTGCGCCCGATCTGACGGAAATTGATGTGGTCACAAAGCTGGAGGCGCTGCGGCGGCAGTCCAATCATCTGGTCGATATCTCGTTCGAGACGATCTGCGGCACCGGCCCAAACGGCGCGATCAACCACTACCGCGTGACCGAGGAAAGCAACCGCAGGATCCAGTCGGGCGATCTTTTGCTGGTCGACAGTGGCGGGCAATACCGTGATGGCACCACGGATATCACCCGCACGATTGCCATTGGCGCACCGACTGACGAACACCGCGCCTGTTTTACCCGCGTCCTAAAGGGGGTCATCGCGATTTCGCAGTTACGTTGGCCCAAGGGGCTTGCCGGGCGCGATCTCGACCCGTTCGCGCGCGCAGCCTTATGGGCGGCGGGCCAGGATTTTGATCATGGCACAGGCCACGGCGTCGGCAGTTTTCTCGGCGTGCATGAAGGCCCGCAACGACTAAGCCGCCTGTCCACGGTGCCGTTTCAGCCGGGCATGATCCTGTCAAACGAACCTGGTTATTACCGCGAAGGCGATTTCGGCATTCGAATTGAAAACCTTGTGGTGGTTCAAAATGCCGCTGAACTCCCCGGTGCGGATGCCCGCGAGATGCTGGCGTTTGAGACCATCACATTCGCCCCGATTGACAGAAACCTTATTGATCTCAACCTGTTGAGCGATGGTGAACGGGATTGGATCGACCGCTACCATGGCGAAATCCTTGATAAGGTCGCGCCACAATGCAGCCCGGCCACGCAGGAATTCCTTGCCCGCGCATGCGCTGCCCTGTGACAAGGGCGAAAGAACGCTATATAGACATCTGACAGGGAGAAAACTCATGGCAGAACATATCAAATTGCGTCCCACCGGCGGGACATGGGTCGTGCGTGCCAAGGGGGCGGTATTGGCGGAATCTAAAAACGCCCTTGAAATGCGCGAAGGGGATTATCCGCCCGTGATCTATTTCCCGCGCGAAGATGTCGGCATGGAGTTTCTGGAAAAAACCAGCAGCAGCACGACCTGCCCACATAAAGGTGTGGCCTCTTACTATGCGATCGCTGGAAAAAGCGGCGCGATCCCCGATGCGGCATGGTCCTACGAGACCCCGATCAAGGGTATGGAAGAGATTGCCGGCTACCTTGGGTTTTATGGCGATAAAGTCACCGTGGAAGAGCTTTGATCAGCTGAACCCTTGTCCGGCGGGAGAACAAGCCTTTGTTTTAGGAATGTTCTTCCTCGGCGGTCTCCGCCAGTCCCCGGTTGAAGGTTTTCAAGGCATCGACGTGGTATAGTGCCCCCCAAAGTTCGGGCGGCGCGTCCTCACCGGCAAGTGTAACCACCGGAAGATAGTCGCGATGCCCGGTTTCAAAAAGCGGCATGGCAACCTCGAGCGTGGCGTTGCCATCAAGGTAAACCCCCTGCTCAACCAGCGCCCAAAGCTCATCTTCACTGGCACAATCCGCAGCACCTAGTTTGCGCAGCGCCTGTGCCACCGGCATCATCGACAAAAGATAGGCCTGCGGACCTGCTGCCAGATGCACATTACGCCGCTCCAACTGGGTGAGGAAAAAGGACATGTCCACCAGACGGCTGGCCAGCGCGGTGGACATGGACACAGCTACCATCACCGCCAGACCGGTCTGCCAGTCGCCGGTTAGCTCAAAGACGATCAATGTCGTGGAAATCGGCGCACCCAAAACGGCGGCGGCGACCGCGCCCATGCCCGCCAGCGCATATAGGGTTTCAGACCCGGAAACCTCCGGGAAGATGGAGGTGGCGGCAATTCCGAAAGCAAGCCCTGTCAACCCGCCGATCATCAGCGAGGGCGAGAAAACCCCGCCCCCCATGCGACCGGCCACGGTGATGGTCATGGCCAGACCTTTGATGATGGCAAAAAGTACCGCCGCCCAGAAGGTCAGCTTGCCGGTCAGCGCGGCGGATGTGGTCTCGTATCCGACGCCGATGATATGGGGGAACTGAATCGCGATCACGCCCAGCATTGCCCCGGCGACGGCGGGTCTGAGATAGCGCGGCACCCGGTGGGACACTTGGAAATGATCACCAATGTCCTCGGCCCAGAAGATCGCTTTCATCAAAAGAACCGAGACCAGTCCGCAGATCAGCCCCAAAAGCACGAAAGCGGGTAATTCGACGTAGAACTCCAATACGTTTTCGGCAGGTAAATAAAACTCGGTCACATCGCCAAAATACAACCGGCTAACGATTGTTCCCGCAGTTGAGGCGATCACAATGGGCGCGAAGGCATGGACCGCGAAATGCCGCAAGACGACCTCCAGTGCGAACAAGGCCCCGGCAATCGGCGTGTTGAACGAGGCGGAAACAGCGGCGGCAACCGCACAGCCCAAAAGGTCTCGCCCGGTAATCCCATTGGCACGAATGAGGTTGGAAATGCCACTGGCGATCATTGCGCCAAGATGCACCACCGGCCCTTCGCGCCCGGTGGAACCTCCGGTCGAAAGCGTGATCAGCGAGGCCGCGCCCGAAGCAATCCCTTCGCGGATGTTGACGCGCCCTTCGCGCAAGGCTGCGCCATGGATCACGTCGGCCACCGCATGAACCCGGCCATGCTCGGTCCAGCGATGAAGGATGAAACCGACCACCAAGCCACCCAAGATTGGCAACATCAGTACCCAATACCAGTCGAGCGTTTTTGCATGGCTGGCCAGCATCACATCGTCGGTGCCATAGACAAAGGTTTGCAGAGCAGAAATGCCGAGGCGAAATCCAACGGCGGCAAAGCCCGAAGCGATGCCGATGACCAGCGCGATAAACCAGAACTGCACCTGATCGGGACCGCGCCTGCGCATCGTGGCAAAAGCGCGGGCCAGTTGCGCCGGCAGGCTCGCCAGAGTTTCCAACAGAAAGGTGCGCGTGTTTTTGGCCAAGGCCAGCCCCTTTTCCTGCCTGATCTTCTGCCCTAACGTTGGCCCGGAAACGGATGGAGGACGGCATGTCAGTTCAGGCGGCGATTAACGAGTTAACGACCCTTCTAGGTGAGAAGATCACCACCTCCAAGAGCGATCTGGACCTGCATGGGCAAAACGAAACCCATTTCGCCCCCTGCCCGCCTGATGCGGTGGTCTATCCCACCTCGACCACGGAGGTGCAGCAGGTTGTAAAGATCTGTGCCCGCCATGGCTGCCCGATTGTGCCATGGGGCACCGGCACCTCGCTGGAGGGCCACGCGCTGGCCATTCAAGGGGGCATCTCGCTGGATATGAGCCGGATGAATGCGGTGCTGGAGGTCAACGCCGAGGACATGGATGTCCGTATCCAACCGGGGCTGACGCGGGTGGCGCTGAATGAGGAGCTTCGCGCGACGGGGTTGTTCTTTCCGATTGATCCAGGGGCCAACGCCTCGCTTGGGGGTATGGCCTCGACCCGGGCCAGTGGCACAACGGCGGTGCGCTATGGCACGATGCGCGACAATGTTCTGGGGCTGGAAGTGGTGCTGGCGGACGGGCGGATCATTCGCACCGGCACAAGGGCGCGGAAATCCTCGGCAGGCTATGATCTGACCGGGCTGTTTGTCGGTTCGGAAGGCACGCTTGGGGTGATCACCGAATTGACGCTGCGTCTGCACGGCGTGCCCGAGGCGATGTCCTCGGCGATCTGCGCCTTTGACGACATTGGTGCGGCGGTCAATGCGGTGATTGCCACGATCCAAACCGGTATTCCGATGGCCCGGATCGAATTTGTGGACGCCGAGACAGCGCGGGCTTTTAACGGTTATGCGGGCGCTGATATGCCGGAAAAACCGCATCTTTTGCTGGAGTTCCATGGCTCGGACGCCTCGGTCAAGGAGCAGGCGGAACGCGCGGGAGAGATCATCGCGGAATTTGGTGGTAGCGATTTCAAGTGGTCGACCCGAACCGAAGACCGCAATGCCCTTTGGGAGATGCGCCACAACGCCTATTACGCCGCGCTTTCGCTGAAACCGGGGGCGACGGCGGTGGTGACGGACATTTGCGTACCACTTTCAAGGCTGGCCGAAGCGGTTGAGCAAACGGCGGCTGACATTGCCGCAAGCGGCCTGCCGGGGCCGATCCTGGGACACGTAGGGGACGGCAATTTTCACGCGGTGCTGATGATTGAACCCGGCAACGCGAGCGAAAAGGCCACTGCGCTGGCGCTCGCCAAGGCGATGTCGGAGCGGGCCTTGCGCCTAGGCGGGACTGTCACCGGCGAACATGGCGTCGGCATGGGCAAGCTGGATTATATGGAAGCCGAACACGGGCCTGCCTGGGGCGTGATGGGCGACATCAAACGCGCCCTTGACCCGGGCAATCTGATGAACCCCGGCAAGATGATCCGCAGCAACTAGCCGACCAAAAGCGCCTCGGCGGCGGCGCGGGCTTCAGGGGTCAGGGTTTCACCGGCCAGCATCCGCGCGATTTCATCGACACGACCGGCATCCGCTACAACCCGCACGTCGGACCGGGTTTGTCCGGCCTCCACCGACTTGGAAACCCGCATGTGATGGGAAGCACGCGCGGCGACTTGCGGTGAATGGGTGACGACCAGGACCTGCCCTTCAGCGCCAAGGGAGGCAAGGCGGCGACCAACCGCGTCCGCCGTTGCCCCACCGACACCACGGTCAATTTCGTCAAAGATCATCGACACGCCGCGCCCCGATTTCAGTGCCACTTTGAGGGCCAGCAAAAAGCGTGACAATTCCCCGCCCGAGGCGATCTTGTTCAAGGGGCCTGCCGGGGCACCGGGGTTGGTAGCGACCTCAAAAGTCACGAGATCATGGCCTTCAGGACCGGGTGTGCCTGCCTCGATCCTAGTAGTGAACCGGGCGCGTTCCAGTTTTAGGGGCGGTAGTTCAGCACCAACAATCCGGTCGAGATCCCGCGCCGCCGCTTGGCGTTTGGTACTAAGCGTTTTTGCAGCGTTTTCATAGGCATGGCGGGTTTTCTCAACATTGCTTCTGGCCGCCTCCCGCCCCTTGTCGCCGCCTTCGATCCGATCAAGCCGCAGGCGAAGTTGCCCGCCAAAGTCGGCCAGATCATCAGGCTGGACATCGTGCTTTCGTGCCAGAGCGCGGATTGCGAAAAGCCGTTCTTCTGTCGCTTCCAAACGATGGGGATCAACGTCCAGATGCGCCATCTGATCGCGCACTTCACGCTCTGCGTCGGCAAGTTCGTCAAGGGCACGCGACACGGTTTCACGCGCCGTTTGCATCAGCCCGTCCAGCTTGTGATCTATGTCATCAAGACGCCTTGCGGCCTCGGACAACGGACCTTCAGCCCCCCCGGCCCCAAGAGCTTGCAGGACTTTTTCCACATCTTCACGCACCTTTGCGCCGGACTGCATCAGGCGGCGTTCCTTGTCCAACGCCTCGTCCTCGCCGGGTTGAGGGTTGAGCGTTTCGAGTTCATCAACCGCATGTTCCAGAAAGGCGCGGTCGCGCTCCAGCGCCTCCAGTTCGAGCTCCAGATCGGCGAGTGCTGTTTCGGCAGCGCGTTGTGATTTCCACGCCTCTCGTACCATAGCGATCTGAGGGCCCAGACCAGAAAATAGATCAAGAATGTCGCGATGCCCACGCGGATTAAGCAAGCCGCGGTCGTCCTGCTGACCGTGCAGTTCAACCAACGTGTCGGATAGTTGGCGCAGGATTTCGCCGGAACAGCGGCGATCATTGACAAAGGCCTGTTTGCGGCCATCACGCCCGTTCAGACGCCGCAAGAGAAGGGTTTCACCCTCGTCCGGCAAACCTGCCTCGGCCAGCAAAGCATGCGCCGGATGATCCGCTGTGAGGTGAAATTCAGCAATCACTTCGCCGCGCTCCGCGCCGTCGCGCACAAGGTCTGCACGGCCACGCCATCCAAGCACAAAACCCAATGAATCCAGCAGGATAGACTTACCCGCACCGGTTTCGCCGGTCAGCACATTCAAGCCGGGATGAAAGGTCAAATCCAATTCCCGGATCAACAGCATGTCCCGGATAAATAGACCGCTGAGCATGGTCTTTGAGGCCCCCGCCTCAGGCGATCAGAGCCATTGACCCTTGATCACCTGCCGATAGATTTTTGCAAGCCAACCGTTGCCTTTGACCTTGGCCTCCAGACCTTGGCCGGTCAGCAGCTTGTAGCTGGCATCGTACCATTCGGTCGACTGGAAGTTGTACCCAAGGATCGCACCGGCGGTCTGCGCTTCGTCTGTCAGGCCAAGCGACAGATAAGCCTCCACCAGACGATGCAGGGCTTCGGGTGTATGCGTTGTGGTCTGGAAATCTTCGATCACGACCCGGAACCGATTAACCGCTGCGCCGTAGTGCTTGCGCTTGAGATAGTAGCGCCCCACTTCCATTTCCTTGGCAGCCAGATGGTCAATTGCCAGATCAAATTTCAGGATTGCCGATTTGGCGTATTCGCTGTCGGGATAGCGTTCAATCACGACCCGCAGCGATTGAAGCGCCTGATAGGTGACCCCCTGATCCCGCCCAACTTTGTCAATCTGGTCGTAATAGCTGAGCGCCATCAGATATTGCGCATAGGCTGCGTCTTCATCCGCGGGATAAAAATCGAGATAGCGTTGCGCGGCGGCGCGGGCCTGTTCGTAATCCTTGTCCTGATGATAGGAGAAAGCGGCCATGACCAGACCGCGTTTAGCCCATTCGGAATAGGGATAAAGTCGCTCCACTTCGCCGAAAAGCTGCGCAGCCTCGTCTGGTTTGCGTTCAGCAAGACGGGCTTCGGCGGCCTGATAGATTTGCGCCGGGGGTTGCTGGTCCAGCGGAATTTCCTTGTCGCGACTGCCACAGGCCGACACGACAAGAACCAGCCCGAGAATCGCCAGCCTGGATGCGATAGCTTTGCCCCGTGACATACTCGTTTGCTCCGATTCCAAGCCGCGTGCAGAATCCACGCGCACATTCCTGACATGTCCTAACATATTCTTACCGGAGTAAAAACGATTTCGCGCTCAAAAAATCGGCGTGATGTCCTCTGGGCCACGACTGACCGGGCGCTACGCAGCGCGGTCAAGGTCCGAGCGCTTGACACCGGCACCCGGAAGTCGGGTCGCAATGTCGTCCTCGCAAGTCACAATCTCGTAAGCCATTGGATTTGCGAAAAGTTTCCGCAGCAATTGATTGGTTGCCGCATGACCGGCACGCACGCCCTTGTAACGCCCGAGGATCGGGGCACCGGCAAGCGCAAGATCGCCCAGAGCGTCCAGCATCTTGTGGCGAACGCATTCATCATTGTACCGCAAACCGCCCGGGGTAAGCACCCGGTCGCCGTCGACAACGATAGCATTGCTGAGATTACCGCCCAGACCAAGGCCCTGCGAGAGCATCCAATCCACATCGGCCTTGCGGCAGAAAGTGCGGCTGTCGCTCAACTCGCGCACAAATGCGCCATTGGCCATATCAAGGGTTTTCGCCTGACGACCGATAGCGGCATCTGGGAAATCAATTTCGAATTCGATTTCGAATGTGTCTGCCGGTTCCAGCGACACTTCGACCCCGTCTACCTTCAGCGAAACCGTGTCGGTGACTTTGAGGGCACGTACCGGCGCGTCGAGGCGCTGAACGCCTGCGGTCAGGATGTCACGCACGAAATGTTCCGAGCTGCCGTCCATAACTGGCACTTCGGGAGCGTCGAGTTCGATCAGCGCGTTGTGGATGCCGCAACCGGCCAGCGCGGCCATCAGATGCTCCACCGTGGAAACGGAAACCCCGGCTTCGTTTTCGATGCAGGTGCAAAGCTTGGCGTCGGTGACATTGTTGTAACGCGCTGCAATCAGATTGTCCGCGCCGGTTACGTCAGTGCGGCGAAACCAAATACCATATTCGGCGGACGCAGGCATGATGCGCATCCGTACCGGACGACCTGTATGCAGGCCCGTGCCGACAAATTGAATTGTATTTTTTAGCGTTGCTTGCACCCAAATCCCCTAACAGCCACCCCGGCTTGACGAGTTGCGATTTTCCTAGAGGTTGGGTCTGTTAACCTCAACTCAATCTTTGTGACCGATTGCAACATTGCCCAAATGCATGTGCGGATTCTTGCCGATCAAAATGGAAACAATCTGTTTCCCCAAAATTTCGCCACAAAAAAGGCCCGGAAATCAACTGTTCCGGGCCTCATAATTGATACGCCTTGCCGGTTGACTAGTTCGCCTGCCTACGCAAAAACGCTGGAATATCAATGCGTTCATCGTCCTGATCGCCGACGCGTGTGGATTCAGTGGCGATTCTGGGGGCCATGCGGGCCACAGGGGCTTTTGCCTCGGGTTCCGGTGCGTGGCCAGTCATCCGATTGATCAGACTGTTGATCCCGAAACGACCGGATTTTTCGGCCTGCTCCGCCGTTGGTGCTGTTTGCGGGTCGTCCTGTCGGGGTTTCGGTGCCTTTTGAACCGCGGCTTGCAGGCGCGCCATGGCCTCGGGCGAGGGCTGTCCACCGCTTGGCCGTTTGGGCGCGACAAAGCCGGTGGCATCCGCTTCCAGCGCAGCTTCGGCGGCGAAATGCGACTGAACTGCCTGCCGCGGCTGATAGGCGGGAGGCGGCAGATCGTCGTTCTGGTTTTCAAAATCATCGAACAGGGAAGCACCGCTGCCCGACCCGCCGGAAGCGTCGCCCATCTCGCTCAGCAGGCTTGGCTGATCTTCCTCATAGGCGGTTTCATAGACTGGTGCGGCGGCCGGTGCCGGTGCCGGTGCCGGGTTTTCTGCAACCTCAATCACAGGCTCCGCGCGGCGCGGGCTAAGCGGTTCGGCCATTTTGCGCCGGGGCACGGCCATTTCCGGCGCTATCTCGGCGGCGTCAATCCCTGTAGCCACGACCGACACACGCATCGTGCCCTCCATCGTGGTATCAAGGGTCGAGCCGACGATGATGTTGGCGTCCTGATCGACCTCTTCACGGATGCGATTGGCCGCCTCATCAAGTTCAAACAACGTCAGATCATGGCTGCCGGTGATATTGATGAGAACCCCACGCGCACCGCGCAACGAGATTTCATCGAGCAGTGGATTGGCGATGGCTTTTTCTGCAGCCTGAATGGCGCGATCTTCGCCCGAAGCCTCGCCCGTGCCCATCATCGCCTTGCCCATTTCGTCCATCACGGATCGTACATCGGCGAAATCAAGGTTAATGATACCGGGACGCACCATCAGGTCCGTCACACCTTTGACGCCCTGGTAAAGCACGTCATCGGCCATGGAAAACGCCTCGGTGAAGGTGGTTTTCTCGTTGGCGATGCGGAAAAGGTTCTGGTTTGGGATAATGATCAGCGTATCCACGACCTTTTGCAGCGCCTCGACGCCTTCTTCGGCCTGACGCATACGTTTCGCGCCCTCAAACTGAAACGGCTTGGTCACAACGCCGACGGTCAGAACGCCCAGTTCCCGCGCGGCTTGTGCAATAATCGGTGCGGCCCCTGTGCCAGTGCCACCGCCCATACCGGCGGTGATAAAACACATGTGCGAACCCGCAAGGTGATCGACGATTTCCTCAAGGCTTTCTTCAGCGGAGGCGGCCCCGACACGGGGTTGCGCCCCTGCGCCAAGACCTTCGGTGACTTTGACACCCATCTGAATTTTGGCCTTGGAACGCGATTGCTGCAAGGCCTGTGCGTCGGTATTCGCAACCACAAACTCGGCACCCTCCAGCTCTTTGTCGATCATATTGTTGACCGCATTTCCACCGGCACCGCCCACACCGAAAACGGTGATACGGGGTCTCAGATCCTGTGTGTCGGGCATCCGTAGATTTAATGTCATAGGTCCTGTCCGCCTGTGTGCCTGTGCCGACTTTGCGCCGTGCAATTTTTGTCCGTGATTCCTAATGCTAACGGAACCACCGCTATGGGTCATCAAAAAAACACAAATTCTGCCACAATATATGGGGGTTACACGCAATAATTAGCATAAAACCGCCCATCGACCGCCAGAAAACCGGTCTACCAGTTGTCCCGGAACCAGCGCACCGCCCTTTTTAGCGAACGCGCGGGATAGCGATCCGATGTCATTTCGAAATCCCAGCACTCGTCCTGCGGGTGTGCGGCCTGAAGGCACAACCCAACAGAGGATGAAAACGCCGGGCCCGTAGCCGCCTGAGGCAGGCCTTGAATGCGAAGGGGTTTACCAAGCCGCACCTGTTGGCCGAGTATCCGTCCGGCAAGCGCGTCAAGCCCCGGGATCAGGCTGCCGCCACCGGTCAGCACAATCCGCTGACTAGGCAGATGATCAAAACCTGCGGCATCGAGCGTAGCACGGGCCTCCTCCAGGATTTCCTCCACGCGCGGACGCATCACGCCGATCAATTCAGCGCGGCTGACTTCGCGGCGGTCATGTTCCCAATCCCCGGTATTGCCACCGATGTCGATCATTTCACGATCATCCATACCCGTAGCCTCTAGCCCGCCGTAAAAGGTCTTGAGCCGCTCGGCCATGGCTTCGGGGACTTGCAATCCTTGAGAGATATCCGAAGTGATGTGATCGCCGCCCATGCGCACCGCATCGGCAAAGATCAGATGTTTGCGCATAAAGACCGAAACGCCGGTTGCGCCGCCGCCAAAGTCAATGCAGGCGGCACCGAGTTCCTGTTCGTCCTCCACCAGCGAAGACACGCCCGAGGCATAGGCCGAAGAGGCAAAACCCGCGAGTTCCAGATCGCAGCGTTTGATGCAATGGAGCATGTTTTCAACCGCCGCGCGATCGATGGTCAGCATGTGCATATCGACGGACAATTGATTGCCAATCTGCCCACGAGGATCAGCCAGGCCGGTCTTGTGATCCAGCGAGAAATTCACCGGCAGGCCGTGAATGATCTGCCGGTCATGGCCGTAATTTGGGACTTCGCAGGCGGCAAGAACCCGCGCGATATCCTGTTCGCTAACCTCGCTATCGTGCAGATTGATTTGCCCATCCAACCCGTAAGACCTAGGTCTTGCGCCGGAAAAACAGGCGATCACATGATCGACCCGCACATTTGCCATCTTTTGCGCGGCTTGTACCGCGGTGCGGATGGCGCGTTCGGTTTCCTCCATCCGGTCGATCTCGCCAAAGCGCACACCACGGGATTTTGTGGTGGCAACACCGACGACACGAAACCGCGAATGGCCTGCCATGGCGCCGATCCCTTCGCCCAATGGGGCATTGGCCACACCATCAAAGCGTAAAACCAGACAGGCGATTTTTGATGTGCCAATGTCGAGGATCGCGATAATCCCGCGTTGCATGGCGGCCTCGCGCTGGCTGCGCATTGCACGCTGGATCTGGTATAACTCGGTCATATTTCGTCATCCGCAGAAGTTGGGTCATTCTGGCGACGCAAATCGGTCACCGCATTGGTCGAAAGGCGCAGCATGGGTCGGCTGGGGTCGCGCAGATCCACGACGATCACATCGCGTGCCAGTATGTCGTTGATTTCATTCAGGGCGAGCGCATGTTCAAGCGCCAGAACCGCACCCTTTTCAGGCAACATGATCCGCTGATTGCGATCCAGAATGAGATCCCAGCGGCGCTCACCCACCCGCAGCAACCCGCGCAACCGCGTGGAAATTGGCGCCGCCGATGCCAGTAATTGCAAAGCTTCGGGCACTGCACGATCGGCACCGGCGCCCGCGATAAGAGCAAGGTCTGGACGGCTTTGCCGGCTTGGCAGGGCTTGCACGCGATGACCCGCATCATCGAGCAGTTCAAGTTCCTGCGGTCCACGCCAGATAATCGCCGGAAGCCGTTCGGTGACGCGAATATTCAACACACCGCCGGGGCGCACCACCACATCCGCCGAGGCGACGGCGTCGAGTTCCTCGATCTGGACGCGCATATCCTCCAGATTGAGATCAAAGGACGACACCGGAAAATCAAGCGCTGTGACTTCGCGAATATCTTCGGCCACTTCCTCTGAAATGCCGTCGATGCGCATCAGATTGACCATGAACTCGGGCCGATTTTCGATGCTCTGTTGCACTTTCACGAAAGATTCGCGCAGATCTTCCACCCGTTCGGCGTCCGAAATGAACCATAACCCGATCCCCAGAACCAAGATCGAAGGCACACCAAAGCGCAGCAGGCGACGCACTAGCGGGGTCAGCCAAAGTCGTTGGGCTCGATAGGAAATCCGGCTTGGTGCGGGATCAAAGCGTTTTTCTGCGGCTAGCGGTTGCATGAGGCATCCTCCACCAACCAGCGGCACAACGCGCCAAAGTCCATGCCCGTTGCCTGCGCCTGTTCAGGCGAAAGCGAGGTCGGGGTCATGCCGGGTTGGGTGTTAGTCTCCAACAGCACAAGGCCATCCTGCCCCCGCGCCTGATCCCAGCGAAAATCCGTACGGCTGATCCCCTTGCACCCAAGCACCTCATGGGCGCGTTCGGCATAATCAAGGCAAGCGGTGAAAATATCCGCCGGAATTTCCGCCGGCACGACATGGTAGGAACCGCCGGCCTTGTACTTGGCATCGTAGTCATACCAGCCTTCGGTGACGATGTCGGTCACCATCAGGGCCTTGCCACCCATCACCGTTGCTGTCAGTTCGCGTCCCGGCACATAAGTTTCCACCATCAGCCAATCCGGCAGGTCATCCGAGAGTTGCGGCGGACTGTTCGCGGCCTCGTGGACCAGGTAGACACCCACCGAGGAACCTTCGTTATAGGGCTTCACCACATAGGGTGGAGGCAATACGTGACGGGCCTCTATGTCGGCCTTTTGCGCAAGAACACTGTCTGCGATCGGCAAACCAGCGGTGAGATAAACCGCCTTGGTGCGCTCCTTGTCCATCGCCAGAGACGAGGCAAGAACGCCGGAATGAGTATAGGGGATCTGCATCCACTCCAGGATACCCTGAACACAGCCGTCTTCGCCCCAACGACCATGCAATGCGTTGAAGGCAACATCGGGTTTTACATGGGCAAGCCGTTGGGCAAGGTCTTTGCCTGCATCCAGTTCGACGACCTCGAAACCTTCGCCGCGAAGGGCGCGTGCGCATTCAGCACCCGAGGACAAAGAGACCTCGCGCTCGGCTGAAAAGCCGCCCAATAATACTGCCACACGGGGAGATGTGCCCACCGACATTCCCGCCTCAATTTACCTGCTCGAGGGGCCGTTGGTGGCCCTCTTCTTGTTGGTCTTAGTCTATTGCGGGGGCCGGTTCGCCAACCCTCCGTATCTCCCACTCTAGCGTTATCCCGGCGTCTTGGAAAACCTTTTTTCGCACCATTTCGCCAAGATTTTCCAGATCAGCCGAGGTGGCAGTTCCGGTGTTGATCAGGAAATTGGGATGTTTTTCAGACATTTGCGCACCGCCTAGCGTGGCACCACGCAGGCCCGCGTCGTCGATCACCTTCCAGGCTTTCAATTCGTGGCTGTCATCTGGCTGCCCGGTGGATGAAAACCCCGCCGGATTTCGGAACGTGGAGCCGCAGGATCGGTCATTCACCGGCTGGCTTTCGGCGCGTTTTGCAAGCGCCTCTTCCATCTTGACGGCCAGCGCCTCGGGGTCGCCTTTTGGGGCGGAAAACACCGCCTGGGTGATCACCAGATCGTCGGGCAGATCGGAATGGCGATAGGCGAAACCCATGTCGGTGGCTTTGAGCTTTACGATAGACCCGTCACGTCTGACGCCGGTGGCGGAAACAAAATGATCCGCCACATAGGATCCATAACAGCCTGCATTCATGCGGATCGCACCGCCGATGGTGCCGGGGATCGTGCGCAAAAACGCCAGATCAAATCCTTGTGCTGCGGCTTGTTTAGCCACCTGCGCATCCAGCGCCCCCGCGCCTAGGCGAAGCTGACCGTTGGCCATCACCTCAAAGCCGTTGAACCCGCGCCCCAGCCGGATCGCGGCCCCGCGCAAACCGCCATCGCGGATGATGAGGTTGGAGCACACACCGATGGGCATCACCGGAATGTCGTCTGGGATCGCCTGCATGAATGTCTGAATATCCGCCATATGAGCGGGCTGGAACAGCAGATCGACCGGCCCGCCGGTGCGCAGCCAGGAAAGGTCCGCCATCGCGCGATCAAGGGTCAGGCGGCCTTCGACTTTGGGCAGGGGACGGGTCCAGCTCACGTAAATTTCCGTTTCAGTTTGGCAGCGGTTTTACGCGCTGACACAAGGCTTGGCCAGAGCTAACGCCGCTGCTTAACCCCAGCCAGCCGCCCCAGCCAGCGGGCGAAATAGATCACAGGCCAACGCAGGATCGAGCCCCCAGCAGCCAGCACCAGCGCACCGATCAAAAGGCCGTGCTGATAGATCACAAAGCCAACGATCCCGGCCCCAAGCGGCATCAACACATAGGCCGCGGGCCAATGTTTGCGTTTCGATGGGAACATGGCGATCACATTGGCCAGCACCAGCCAAAGACTCGCCAGTAGCAGAGAGCCACTCATTCCGGCAGTTGCGGGTTTTGACCGCGAAGCCGCGCCCAGATGTAGCGCAGCGGATTGCGAAACATTGAAAGGAAGGCCAACAGACCAAGCACCACCCAAAGCCAGCCGTGCAAAACTCCGATCCAGATCAACAGGATCGGGGCCAAAATCAACAGGCTTAGCGCTGGCAGGTATTGATAGCGGATCGGCAGGAATGCCGTCACCGTGGAGGCCAGCACCCATAGGATTGCAAGGATGACGGGCGTGCTCATGACCCACCTGCATAAAGGAGGACAAGTGCGGCGAGTGCGCCGAATAGCCCAAGCCAGGGCACAAGGGTCCAGGTGCGAAACGGCGCGGCAGGCTCGCGGCGCTTCAGAACGATCAGCGACAAGTTGATGATGACAAAGACGCTAAGGAGGACGGTAGAAGTCATCTCGGCGAGTTCGGCAACTGGCAGCGACAACGCCGCCACCAACAGCCCGGCGCCCAGAACCAAAGTCGCCAGAACAGGTGTGCCAAATCGCGGGTGGGCGTGGTTAAAGACATGTAGCCAGCTTACCCGGCGGCCAAGGCCGAACAAAACCCGGCTTGCCATGACAATCTGCGCCAGCACGCCATTTAACGCCGCAACAACCGCAATTGCGGACAGGAAGGTTGGCGAAAAGGCTGATCCGGCCTGCCAGACGAGCACCAATGGGCGATCTGATGCGGCCAATTCGGCAAACGGCACCGCCCGCACGGCGGCAAAGGAGACGAGCGCATAGAGGAATGTTGTAATCAAAAGCGACAACAGGATCGCGCGTGGCAGGGTTTTTGTTGGCTCCACCGCCTCTTCTGCCATGTTGACGATGTCTTCAAAGCCGATGAAAGCAAAGAAGGCGAGCGCCGCCGCTGCACCGATGCCCCCCAGATGCGCGGGCGGCAGATTTTCGATGTCGAAAACTGGCGCGGCCTCCATGCCTGCCCAGATGACAGCGCCAAGGCCAAGCACCTCGATCAGGGTGAACAACGCTGCAAGCGCCAGGGATTCAAGCACACCGACAAGGGCCACAAGGGTCAGCCCACCCCCCAGGATCAGGATCGCGATGCTGGTGTCCACGTCCAGAATGCCGGTCAGATAGCCAACCCCGCCGCGCAAGACCGCCGCTGCGCTGAAGGTACCGGTTATTACGATGGCAAGGCCGACAAGGACCGCCAGCCAGCGCGATTTCAGCCCCTGTTCAACATAGGCTGCCTCGCCACTGGCTTCGGGGATGCGGGCGGATAATTCGCCGTAGCTGAAGGCCGTCGGGGCGGCGACCAATCCAGCCAACAAAAAGGCAACCGGGGCGTAGATGCCTGCGGATTGCGCGACCGCACCGACGAGCACATAAATCCCCGCGCCGACCATCACGCCGACGCCGTAAAATGTCAGCAGGCCAAGACCAATACGGCGGCGCAGATCATCAGCCATTGCCAAGCGCCTCTGGTAAACCATGCGCCCAGGTTGAAATAGTCCCTGCCCCGAGGCAAACAACCATGTCTCCGTCTTCGGCTTCGGCCTGAACCAGATCCGCCAGCGCCTCCTTATCAGCGATCGCAACCGCATTGCGGTGCCCGTGTTTGATCAGACCAGCGACCAGATCATCGCGCGAAGCCCCTTTGATCGGCTCTTCGCCGGCGGCATAGACATCCGCGATGCCGACCACATCTGCATCGTTGAAACAGGTGCAGAAATCGTCAAACAGGCTGGAAAGCCGCGTGTAGCGATGCGGTTGATGAACCGCAATCACCCGACCCTTAGTGGCCTGACGCGCGGCCTTGAGGACCGCTGCAATTTCAACCGGGTGGTGGCCGTAGTCGTCGATGATCGTCACACCGTTGACCACGCCAACTTTAGTGAAACGCCGGTTCACACCGCCGAACCTGGACAGCGCATCGCGGATTTCCGTCATCGGCATCCCAAGGTGATGGGCAACCGCAATGGCGGATAAGGCGTTGGAAACATTGTGATCCCCGGGCATCGGCAAGGAGAACCCGTTGATCCGCTGATCGCCTTCACGCAGATAGACATCAAAAAGCGCGACGCCTTCATTGTACCTAAGGTTCCCCGCGCGAATATCGGCCTGGGCGTTGAACCCATAGGTCACGATGCGCCGGTCGTTGACACGGCCAACCAATGCCTGAACCTCGGCGTGATCGGTGCAGCAGACCGCCAGACCATAAAAAGGTATGTTGGAAACAAAAGTGTCAAAAGCATCGCGCAGCGCGTCAAACGAGCCGTAGTGCTCCATATGCTCTGGGTCTATGTTGGTCACGATGGCAATCGTTGCGGGCAGTTTTACGAAAGTCCCGTCGCTTTCATCCGCCTCCACGACCATCCATTCACCAGCCCCCATACGCGCGTTGGAGCCGTAGGCGTGAATGATGCCGCCGTTGATTACCGTGGGGTCAAAATCACCTGCGTCCAGCAAGGTGGCAACCATCGTTGTGGTCGTGGTTTTGCCGTGGGTTCCGGCAACGGCGACGTTGGATTTGAGGCGCATCAACTCGGCCAGCATTTCTGCGCGCCGCACGACCGGCAGGCGCAGACGGTTGGCCTCGTCCAGCTCGGCATTACCGGGCTTGATGGCCGAAGATATCACGACGACTGCCGCGCCATCCAGATTTTCCGCTTTTTGGCCGACGAAGATTTCTGCACCAAGTTCACCCAAACGGTCAGTGATCTTAGAGGCCTTGAGGTCACTCCCCTGCACCCGGTAGCCGTGGTTCAACAATACCTCGGCAATGCCCGACATGCCGATGCCACCAATCCCGACAAAATGGATCGGCCCGAGTTCGCGGGGCAATTTGGTGGCAGCGTTCATCAGCTTTTCCTTTTTCGCCCACGCGTCTCGGCCAGTTCCTCGACCAGCAGCACCAGCGATTGCGTCGCCTCGGGTTTACCATAGGTCTTGGCGATATCCGCCATGGCCTGTGCGCGGGTCGGTTCAGTTAGTATATCGTGGATCACTTGCGCCAATTCCAGCGCCGTCATGGTTTTTTCGTTCATACTTATCGCCGCACCTGCATCGACAAGGCCACGCGCATTTGCCGATTGTTCATCACGCAAAGCGGCCGCCAAAGGCACCAGGATCGACGGGCGGCCAATCACCGAAATATCCGCAATAGATGACGCCCCGGCGCGGGAAATCACCAATTGCGCCTCGGCCAGTCGCGAGGGTACATCGTGAAAAAAGGGCTGCACTTCGGCGACGATGCCTGCATTTGCATAAATGGTTTGAACATGGCCCATATCCTCGGGCCGCGCTTGTTGGGACACCCGGAGGTATTGCTGGATTTCAGGTGGCAGAAGAGCGATGGCGCCGGGAACAACCTCGGAAAGCACTCGTGCCCCTTGCGACCCCCCCATTACCAACAGGCTCATCGGGTAGTCGCCGGGAGCGATATACTGTGCATCTTCCCGCGCAAGAACGCTGCCACGTACCGGATTGCCGGTGTGAATACCCTTCACCCCGCGCGGCAAAGTGGTGGGCCATGTCCCGCAGGCGACCACATGCACGCGCCGCGCAAAAAAGCGATTGACCCGGCCGAGAACGCCGTTTTGTTCGTGCAACAAACGCGGACGCCGGGTGATCCAGGCCGCCGCCATTGCCGGAAACGCCGGATAGCCGCCAAAGCCTGCGACAACGGTGGGACGGGTGCGTGCCATCTTGAACGTAGCTTTCACAACCCCTTTCAAGAGATGCCAGGGCGCAGTGAGTTTGCCCAGAAAACCGCCCCGCGCGAATGTGGCGCTGTCAACGATTTCCACCTTGACCGCCTCTGGAAATCCTCCGGCAAATCTGGCCCCCCGCTCGTCTGTCGAAAGCGTCACGTCCCAATCAAGGTCCAGCATTTCCTCGGCCAGTGCCTGAGCGGGAAACATATGCCCGCCAGTTCCGCCCGCTGCGATCACCAAAGACTTGCGCCCACTCATAGTGGGGTTCTCAGGCGCAGGACGTCATGCATTTCGCCTTGCGGTCGCGTGCGGGTAAAGGCCAGCAACATGCCCAAAGCAATACCGGCCGCCAGAATGGACGACCCACCATAGGAGACAAACGGCAAGGTCATACCCTTGGCGGGCAGCAATCTTGCGGCCACGCCAAGGTTGATCATGGCTTGCATGCCAAAGAGCGCTGCAAGACCGGTGCCTGCCAGCCTCGCAAAAGGATCGCGTTCGCGGATCAGACGGAACATCGAGCGTACGGTCACAAACATGAACAACAGGATCACCAGAAGCACGAGGACAAGGCCATATTCCTCCGCCGCAACGGCGATTACAAAATCCGTATGGGCATCTGGGAGCGACCATTTGACGGTCCCGCCGCCAACACCGACCCCAAAAAAACCGCCTTCCTGAATGGCATTGGCGGCAAAGCCAATCTGCGTCGTCGGATCAAGATCAGCGTCCAAAAAGCCATCAATGCGCCGCGCAAAGTGTTCAGACAACGAATAGGCTACTGTCCCGCCCAATACGGTTAACCCAGCCAATCCCACAAGGATCAGGATCGGTGCACCGGCCACGAAATACATCACCCCCCAGGCCGCAAAGATCAGGGTTGCTTGTCCAAAATCAGGTTGTGCGACCAAAAGGCCCACCAAAAGCAGCGCAACAACCAGCGAAATCCTCTTGCCGGGGGGGCCGAAAATCTCGGAACTTGCGGACATCAGCCAAGCGGAAAAGATGATAAATCCGGGCTTCAGAAACTCTGACGGTTGGATCGAGGTGAACCCCAACGAATACCACCGCGTCGCCCCTTTGCCGAAATCCGTGCCGAAAACCGGCAACATGGCAACGGCTGCAAAGGCGCAGAAAAAGCCCAGCACCCCCAACCTGCGCACCAATAGCGGCGACATCATCGACGTAATGACCATCGCCACCAGCGCGGCGGAGCCAAAAATCGCTTGTTTGGTGACATAGTAGAACGGCGCAAATCCGGTCTTTTCGGCAAGCGGTGGCGAAGCTGCAAATCCCAAGAGAATGCCAATTGCAAACAACATCAGGACCGCGGCCATCGCCCAACGATCCACCGTGCGCCACCATTTAGGGAGAATAGGCTCGCCCGGCTGCACGGGCGCACTGCCATAGACCATTGCTGTCATGGGAAAATTCCTGAAATCATCTGCCGCCTCGAATTCCTGCGTCTTTTGCGCAGGCTTTGGGCGGAACTTTAGCGGCTTTCAGGCTTGGAGGCCAGTTTTTTATCCGCTCTCAGGCATGCAGTTGCCGCGCAACATGGGCGGCAAAATCCTCGCCGCGTTTCTCGAAATTCGGGTATTGATCAAAGGACGCCGCCGCCGGAGCCAGAAGGACGACATCGCCACTTTCAGCGTCTCTCGCCGCAGCTTCCACAGCGGCTTCCATCGTCTTGCAGATGACATAGGGAACATCGCCCAGTTGCAGCGCGAATTCTTCGGCGGAATGGCCAATCAGATAGGCTTTCTTCACCCCGCCAAGGTCGTCTTTCAGCGCTGAAATCCCACCGTCCTTGCCAAGGCCGCCAGCAATCCAGCGAATGTTTTGAAACGCGCGGAGCGCTTGAGCTGCACTGTCCACATTGGTCGCCTTGCTGTCGTTGACAAAGCGCACGCCGCCTTGTTCCCCCAGCAACTGACTGCGATGCGGCAGGCCCGGAAAACTTTTGAACGACGCCTCGATCATACGCGGGGCCAGCCCAATCGAGCGGCAGGCCGCATAGGCCGCGCAGGCATTCTGGTGGTTATGCGCACCGGGAAGCCCCGGAATATCGCGCAGATCAATCGAGGCGATCTGCTTGCCCTTGCGCCATTCCGCCAAATGACCTTTGCGGGCAAAAACGCTCCAATCGGAACCGCTGAGTTTCTGGCCCGAAGAAATCCGGATCACCGGCTCGCCACCTTCGGCACGTTCGCGCATCTGATTGGCCAGAAACCGCCCCTCGGCCTCGTCCACTCCGATGATGGAACGATCCGGGCCGCCTTCGGCAAAGAGACGTCGCTTGGCGGCAAAATACCCGCCTTTGCCGCCGTGACGATCCAGATGATCAGGCGACAGGTTCAGGAACACCGCAATATCCGGCGACAGCGCACGCGCCAGTTCGGTTTGATAGGACGACAGCTCCAGCACGATCACTTCGCCGTCCTGAGGTGGGTCCAAATCAAGCACCCCGCGCCCGATATTCCCGGCCAGTTGCGCAGGCTTGCCCTGATCCGTCAAAACGTGGTGGATCAGCGCCGATGTTGTCGATTTGCCATTGGACCCCGTCACCGCGATCACCCGGGGGATCACATCAAACTGGTTCCAGTCTTCCGAGGCGACCGAGCGGAAAAACAGCCCGATATCATTGTCCACCGCCACCCCGGCCGCATAAGCCGCTGCGATAATCGGGTTTGGTTCGGGGTAGAGATGAGGAATGCCGGGCGAGGTGATGAGGGCGACAACCCCCTCAAATGCACCTTGTTTTGAAAGGTCGTGCAGATGCAGCCCGGCCTCTTCGGCCTTGGCACGCGCCTCGGCACTATCATCCCAAACGATGACCTCCGCCCCCCCGGCCTCCAGCGCCAAAGCCGCAGAAAGCCCGGTGCGGCCAAGGCCAAGAACCGCAACCCGAAAGCCCTGATAGCCGCGCACTGGTATCATGCAAAACCCCTGTTGATCCCTTAAAGGAAACGACTAAGCCAAGCGTTCGGTTTTGACCAGAGGTCTGCGTTTCGTCACCGCAACTTCAACGTCGCCAGACCAATCAGCGCAAGGATCAGCGAGATGATCCAGAACCGAATGACGATCTGGCTTTCGGCCCAGCCGCGTTTTTCAAAGTGGTGGTGGATTGGGGCCATCAGGAACACGCGCTTGCCGGTACATTTGAAATAAAGCACCTGGATGATGACGCTAAGGGCCTCGACCACAAACAGCCCGCCGACGATCGCTAGTACGACCTCGTGCTTGGTGGCCACGGCAATTGCGCCCAAGGCGCCGCCCAGGGCAAGCGACCCGGTATCGCCCATAAACACCGCCGCGGGTGGGGCGTTGTACCACAAAAAGCCAAGTCCACCGCCGATAAGGGCAGCGCTGAACACCAGGATTTCACCGGTGCCGGGGACGTAGTGCACATCGAGATATTGCGTAAAATCGACCCGGCCAACCGCGTAGGCGATGACCCCAAGCGTGGCCGCCGCGATCATCACCGGCATGATCGCCAGACCATCCAGACCATCGGTTAGGTTCACCGCATTTGCGGCACCCACAATCACGATCATCGCAAAGGGCACAAAGAGAATGCCAAGATTGATCAGAGCATCCTTAAAGATCGGAAATGCAAGCTTGTACACCAAGGGATCAGGGTGAAACAACGACGCCCAATAGCCAGCGATCGCCGCGACAAGCAGCCCGATGCCAAAGCGGATACGGCCCGAAACCCCTTTGGAATTGTTCTGGCTTACCTTTGCATAGTCATCTGCAAATCCCACAAGACCAAAGGAAATCGTCACAAAGAGGATCATCCAGATGAAAGGATTATCAAGCCGCGCCCAGATTAGCGTGGAAGCAAGCAATGCCCCCAAGATCAGCACGCCGCCCATCGTTGGTGTGCCTGCTTTTTCAAGGACATGGCTTTCCGGTCCATCCTCGCGAATAGGTTGACCGTTGCTCTGTTTGCGGCGCAACAGGTCAATCAGCGGGCGACCAAAAAGGAAACCGAACAACAGGGCTGTGAAAAACGCACCCCCCGAGCGGAAGGTGATGTAGCGAAACAGGTTCAAGGCCCCGACGCCGTCCGAAAGATTGCTTAGTTCAAATAGCATAAAAGTCTAAGTCCTGTTCAACTGCTCTTCGCTTGGCCGAGATTCCTAATCGCGTCAACCACAAGGGAGGCTTTTGACCCCTTCGACCCTTTGACCATCGCAACGTCACCTGCATCTACAAGGCGACGCACGCGCGCGGCCAGATCTTCGGCACTTGCATGCCATTCACCCTGCTGATCGGCAGGCAAAGCCTTGTGGAGTGATTTCATTAAAGGGCCCGCGCAATGCACAATGTCAACGTCGCTCATTGCAGGATAGCGGGCGACTTCAGAGTGGAGTTCGACCTCGTTGGCGCCCAGTTCCAGCATATCGGTCAAAAACGCGATACGCCGTCCCTTGCCGACACGACCGATGCCGTTGACTGGACGACCAGCCGCTAACACCTCCAAGGCGGCGGCCAGGGAGGCCGGGTTGGCGTTATAGGCATCATCAATGAGATCAAGCGTCAGCGCCTCGTCGGTTTTGTCAAGCTGCACCAATGCGCGCGCCCCGCGTCCTTCGGGCGGTGTCCAGTACGCAAGGTCCAGCGCAGCAAGCGTGGGATCCGCCCCGGCTGCAATCACAGAGGCCAGAACACCAAGCGCGTTCAGTGCAAAATGCGTCCCCGCGCTTTGCAGTTTGAACAGCACCGGTTCACCGGAAAGAAGGGCACGAACCGAGGTTGCGTTCAGCGCAGGCTGGGCGGTCACAAGCTGGAAGTCAGCGTCTTGCGAGCGGCCAAAGGTGTGGATCACGGCACCTGCCGCCTTGGCGGCATCGCGCAAGATTCCAAAAGTCTCGATGTCGGCATTCAGGATTGCAACGCCGCCCGGGGCCAGGCCGGCAAAAATCTCGGCCTTGGCATGGGCGATTTCATCAACGCTGGAAAAGGCCGCCATATGGGCTGCGGCAACGGTTGTGATCAAGGCGACATCGGGGCGGGCAAGGCGCGACAATGGTGTTATTTCGCCGGGATGGTTCATCCCAATTTCGATCAGCGCAAATTCCGTCTCGCGCGGCATTCGCGCCAATGTAAGCGGCACACCCCAATGGTTGTTCAGGCTTCTATGGGCGGCATGAACCTGCCCCTGACCCTGTAGGGCGACCCGCAACATATCTTTGGTCGAGGTTTTCCCAACCGACCCTGTTATCCCGATCACCTTGCCTTTGACGCGTGCACGCGCCGCGCGTCCAAGGTTTTCAAGGCCGCGCAAAACGTCGTCAACGATCAACAGAGGTGCCGCTTCGGACACGCCTTCCGGTCGATGCGTGACCAAAGCGGCAGCGGCCCCGTTTTCAAAGGCTTTGGCAACGAACTCATGCCCGTCGCGAACATCTTTTAATGCCACAAAAAGATCGCCGGGTTGGATATCGCGACTGTCAATGGAAACGCCACGCGCGGCCCATTCCGCCGTGTTTGTGCCACTGGTTGCCCGTGCCGCCTCTGCTGAGGTCCATAACATTTTCAGACCCCTCGCCCGTCGAGCGCAGCAACCGCCACACTTGCCTGTTCTGAATCATTAAACTCCAGAAGGTCATCGCCAACAATTTGGCCGGTTTCATGACCTTTTCCGGCGATCAGCAAGGCATCTCCGGGGCCAAGCGCGTCAACGCCGGTCAAAATCGCGGTTGCTCGGTCGCCAATCTCGCTGGCTTCGGGACAGGATTCGAGGATCGCTGCCCGTATCTGGCCCGGATCTTCGCTGCGCGGGTTGTCATCCGTCACAATCAACACATCGGCGTTTTCCTTCGCCGCCGCCCCCATCAATGGCCGCTTGCCCTTGTCGCGATCGCCACCGGCCCCAAAGACCACAACAAGGCGTCCCATGACATGCGGGCGCATCGCTTTCAGCGCTGTCGCCAGCGCATCCGGCGTATGGGCGTAGTCCACATAGACCGCCGCACCATTGGCACGGGTTGCGGCTAGTTGCATCCGCCCGGTGACGGTTGTGAGATGTCCAAGCGCCTTGAATACGTCACCCGCCTTTGACCCACTGGCAATGGCCAGACCAGCGGCCAACAACGCATTCGACGCCTGGAAACCGCCGACCAGATCGAGCCGCACCAGATGCACCTCTCCGCCATAGGAAAACCTGACGTCCTGGCCGGTTGCATCAAAGCGCTGACCCAAAAGACGCAGGTCGGCAAAGTCTGCGTTGCCGACGCTCAATACGGAAATCTGGCGGGACTTAGCAATCTCTACCAATCGCGGAGCAACCGGGTCGTCGATATTCAGAACCGCAGTTGCCCCCTGCGGTAGAACCCGGGCGAACAATCCGGCCTTGGCTTTGAAATAGGCCTCGAATCCATCGTGATAGTCCAAATGGTCTTGCGTGAAATTGGTGAACCCGGCAGCGCCGAGCGTGACGGCATCAAGGCGACGTTGTTCCAGTCCGTGGCTGGAGGCCTCCATCGCGGCGTGGCTAACGCCTTGGTCTTTGAGATTTTTTAACAACCTGTGCAACGTCAACGGTTCAGGTGTCGTGTGAGACAGCGCAGCGGCAACCGACCCTTCAACACCTGTGGTGCCGAAATTGACTGCTTTCAGGCCAAGGTGTTCCCAGATCTGTCGGGTAAAAGTCGCCACAGACGTTTTGCCATTGGTGCCTGTGACCGCAATCATCACTTCCGGCTGGCCACCAAACCAAAGAGCTGCGGCGCGGGCCATTGCCGCGCGTGGCTCCTCTGAAATAACCACAGGCAGGGTACAATCCGATGCGATTCGCGCCCCGGCACTGTCAGTCAGAACCGCTGCGGCACCCATTCGTTCTGCATATTCGATAAATGTCGCACCATGCAGGTTCACACCGGGCATGGCACAGAACAGATGGCCCGGCTTCACTTCGCGGCTGTCGACCGAAAGACCGGTGATGCGCGGGTTCAGGGGATGTGTCAGACCAAGGTCCGAAAGTGCTTTTCCTGGCCCGGGTTCCGACATCATCGCGTTACCGCTTTCTTTTTGGATCAATTATTGGAAAGCGTGTAGTTTAATGCCGATCCTGTTTCAATGTCGGGGCGCAGACCCATAAGCGGTGCAATGCGGCCGATGATTTCCGCCACCACCGGCACGGCAGTCCAACCGGCGGTGCGTTTCTCCTCGTTTCCGGCCATCACACTCGGTTCGTCCATCATGACAACCAGCACATACTTTGGATCTTGGGCGGGAAATACCGAAGCAAAAGTCGAAATCAGTTTGTCCTTTTGATAGCCGCCGGTCTTCTTGGGTTTCTCGGCAGAGCCAGTTTTGCCTCCGACTTGATACCCCGGCACCTCACCCATCGAGGCAGTGCCTTTTGTGACGACCTTGCGAAGCATCGCGCGCATTGCCAGCGAAGTCTCTTCGCGGACGATCCGGGGGCCTTTTTCAACGCGATCAAGTTTCATCAAGGTGGGCGTTACCTTGGTGCCGCCGTTCAAAAGCGTTGCGTAGGCCGACGCCAGGTGGAGTGGGCTGACCGAAATTCCGTGACCATAAGATACTGTTATTGTTGATATTTCAGACCAATGCTTAGGCAACAAAGGCAAGGCACCACTGGTTTCCGGGGTCTCCAGAGGCACGGTAGAAAACAGGCCCAGAGCCTCCAGATATTTCTGCTGGGATTCGCTGCCGACCTCCAGCGCAAGGCGTGCCGTTCCGGTGTTGGAGCTTTTGACGATCACATCGCTTAGGGACAAGCTATCGCCATAGTCATCAAAATCCTTGATCTTGTATTTGCCCCATTCCAAGGGACTGGAGGTGTCGATCATGGTCTGAGGCGTGGCGACCCCAAGATCAAGCGCCATCGCCGCGGTGAACACCTTGAAGGTGGACCCCAATTCGTAAAGCCCCTGACTGGCACGATTAAACAACGGGCTGTCACTGGCCTGCCCCTTGGTAAGCGGTGCGGGACGTTGGTTGGGATCGAAGTCTGGCAGGCTGACCAGCGACACAACCTCGCCGGTATTCACATCCATCAGAATCGCCGCCGCACCCTTGGCGCGCAGCAGTTTCATGCCGCCAGCCAGCACCCTTTCGGTAACGGCCTGAATTGTCAGGTCAATAGACAACTCCAGCGGTCGGCTGTTGCGACCCGGATCGTTAAGCCTGTCATTGAAGAAGTGCTCAACACCGGCGATTCCGACGATCTCTGCCGAGCGCACACCCTGATAACCAAAGCCAGCGCCTCCCAGAACATGAGCCGCCAGACGGCCGTTGGGATATAGCCGCATTTCACGGGGCCCAAACAAAAGGCCGGGCTCGCCCAGATCATGAACGGCTTGCTGCTGCTCCGGGCTGATCTTGCGTTTCAGCCAAATGAACTTGCGCTTGGATTGGAAACTTTCGAGTAGCTCTGCCTCGTTCATATCGGTGAAGATTTTCACCAGCCCCCGCGCAGCAGCGGCTTTGTCGGCCATCAAAGGAGGTTGAGCATATAGTGCGTTTGTTACCAGATTTGTGGCCAGAACATTGCCGTTTCTGTCCAGAATATCAGCACGTTGCGCATAGATGACCTCGCCAGAGTATTCCGCAACGGGTTCGCTTGGCTGGCTGGCCGCCAGATGTGTCATGCGAACGCCAATGACAAGAAACGCCGCAAAAAACGCAAGCCCCAGTACCACAAGGCGGCTTTCTGCGCGGTGACGCTCCGCTTCGCGCATGGCTTTGTGGCGGCTGCGCAAATTTTCGGCCTCGATCAGGCCGGGATCTCGTCCCGCGGCCCGCGCGGAGATAATCTTGGCAAGCGGTCTGAGTGGCGTGCGGATCATTCAGGCACCTCGGCGTCAAAGCCGTCGAATTGTGCGGACAGATCGACGGGATTAACCAGATCGTCCATATCAAGCGGCGGATAGGAAACCTTGTCGGCGTCCCCAAAATGGCTGGCAGACAGGGGCATCAGTCCCAGCACCTCGAAATTCAAATCCACCAGATTGCGCAGCCGCTCAGGGCGGTTCAGATAAGCCCACTCAGCACGCAAAACGCTCAGTTGCTCACGGGCGCGGCCGATTTCCTCGTTTAAATCGTCAACCTCACGCAGAGTCGATTGGGTCGCGTAATTCTCTGAATAGGCCCAGTTTGCCAGGCCAATGACCACCAGCGCCATAACCGTAAAAATGAGCGTCCTCATGGCCGTTCTCCCAATGCTATCCGGGGCAATCCCCATCCTTTGAGGTCGCGCGGACCCATCGGCGCATCCGTGCGCCGGGCCAGTCGTAGCTTGGCTGATCTTGAGCGTGGATTGGCCGCGAGTTCCGCGGCATCCGGGCCGATTGCCTTGCGTGTCAGGCGTTCAAATTGCGCCGGGGCGCTTTGTTGTTCGGGTTGATAGCGACTGGCTTTTGGGGCGGCACCGGAACGCGCCTGCAAGAAGCGCTTCACGATCCGGTCTTCCAGCGAATGAAAGGTCACAACCGCCAGAACACCGCCCGTGCGCAGCGCCTGTTCCGCGCCGAAAAGACCTTCGACCAATTGGCGCAGCTCGTCGTTGACGGCAATGCGAAGGGCCTGAAAGGACCGTGTTGCAGGATGGGCCATACCAGGTTTGCCGCGCGGCAGAACCTCTTCGATAAGAGCCACCAATTGCGCGGTCGTGCTGATCAAGGCGGTTTGGCGAGCGGCCACGATATGCCGCGCGATCCGGCGTGATGCGCGTTCTTCTCCGTATTGAAACAGAATATCGGCCAGCACCGCCTCTTCCAGCCCGTTGACCAGATCAGCAGCACTTGGCCCGCTTTTGGACATGCGCATATCAAGCGGGCCATTGGCTTGAAAAGAAAACCCGCGGTCAGCTTCGTCGATCTGCATGGAGGAGACACCAATATCCAGCACAACCCCGTCGAGTTCCGCTGCCCCATTTGCCGCCGCCAGATCCGCAAGATCGCCAAACTGTCCTTCGATCAAGGATAACCGCTCGCCGTATTCCCAAGCCCAGGATTTTGCCGATTGAAACACCGAGGGATCCCGGTCCACGGCCAGCACCCGCGTTGCACCCGCCTCCAACAAGGCGCGGCTGTAGCCGCCTGCGCCGAAGGTGCCGTCCAGCCAGATACCACTGACGGGCTGAATCGCATCTAGGATCGGATCAAGCAAAACCGGGACATGCGAGGCGTAAAGAGGAATTGGGGGCTCGCCAGCCATGGCTACCTCGGGTCGTCGGCGTCGAGCAGCGACAGCGGATCGAAATCCGCGTCAAACTCGTCATAAATGTCTTCGAATTTGGTTGCTTCACGCTCGTAGGCGGCGGGTTCCCAGATCTGGAACGTGTCACCTGCGGCAATAAAGAAGGCTTCGCTGCCGATGCCGACCTTGTCGCGAAGCTTTTGGCTCAGGACCAATCGCCCGGTTTCATCGACTTGAATTTGTTGCGCCTGCCCGGAGAACATTCGCTCCAGCATACGACGATTACGCGAGCCGCGTGGCATGGCCTCGATCTTGTCGTCGACCTCGTTCATCGCGGTGATGGAATAACCTTCGAGGAATTTTCGCGTCGCATCGCCGTAAACGATGATCACGTTAGGGTTAAGCCCCTCGGTCCAGTCGGGATCGTTTTCTTCCAGCACACGGCGAAACGCAGCCGGGATCGACACCCTGCCCTTTGCATCCACCTTGTGAATGCTTTCGCCTCTGAACCGTCGTGCCACTGTCCCTCGCGGCTCCCTCTTTAAATTTCCATGCCCCCGAAACGGAAGCGGCGAACCAAGCTGCTGCCACTGCTTGATCCGCCGTCCTTAGTCCCGTCTCGGACCGGTCCGGCTGCGCTGCCACCTGGGGGGGTGTCTGCTCGCATAACGCGCCGGATCTTGTTAGGATGAAAAGCGGGTGCCTGTATGAAACCTGACTTGGGTTTTGGGTCTTGATGCCCTGATTGCCCGTTCCTCATCTGTCATTAGGGGTACTATGGGAATTCATGGAAAACAAGGGTTTTGGATGGGACCTAGACTTATCACAGGGATATCGGGTTTCTTTTTGGCGGAAACAATGCTGAAATTTCTCATTTACATGTCACAAATTGTGCACAATTTCGTGTTAGCTACAATATATAGACAAATTGAGCGCAGTGCAGTTTTTTCCCATAAATTCCCGTTTTGACCCAACCCTTGTGAGAACAATCCAGGAACATCTTGAAATCACTCACGAATCAGTGTGCGATTTTGATTCGTTTCTTGGTTTTTCGGGATTAATTGCCGCCGCGACGGCTTTGCACATGCGTAGCGACAGGAAGCTTGCGCACGCAGTACACCCCTTTGAGCCGCGACCGATCACAAGGCAGATCAACCAAGCCGGGCCAGAGACTCGATTGAATTTGCTGTGCAATCCTTGCAAAAAGCCGCTCCTGGCCAGGGATGGCGGATCATATCCAATTGTCGCCTAAGTGATAGTTAGGAGGCGAAATCCCTCACTTAATTAGCCCACCGGCACCGACCCGGCACTGGACCGACGGTGTTTTGCATAACACCCAAGCCCGGCGGGTTGGGATCAGGAGCGGCAGGCGGACAGGTGTTCGTCGCCCAAAGGGAGGAAACCATGAAGACGAAACTAATTTCAGCGGCGCTTGGCGTGGCGATGGCGTTTGGTGCCAGCGCTGCGCAGTCCCAAACCGAATTGCGCCTGGGCTCTGTCGCGCCCACCAAATCGCCCTGGGGCGCTTGGATCACGCAAGTAGCAGCGGAGATCGAAAAAGTCTCCGGCGGCAAGATGACTCTGAACCTGCTGCTCGATGGTCAGATCGGTGACGAAGTGACAATGGTGCGTCAAGCTCAGAAGGGTCGCCTTGATCTGGTCTATGTATCCAACGACCCGATTTCCGTGATCATGCCGGAAATGGAGTTCATCTCCTCGCCCTATTTCTTTGACAGCGTCGAGCAAGGCACTTGTGTGCAGCACGAACATCTTGCGGGCATTCTTGAGCCGCTGATGGACGAAAACAATCTTGTGCCGATCACGTGGATGGAAGTCGGGCATACCAATATCTTCTCCACCAAGCCTGTGCGGATGCCTGCCGATATGGCCGGGCTGAAAATCCGGGTCGCCAATGGGATCGTGAAGCGCGACTACATGGCCTCGCTTGGCACAACCCCTTCGCCGCTCAGCGTTGCGGATATGATCCCCGCACTGCAAACCGGCACGATTGACGCGGTCAACATTCCAACGGTTTACGGCATTGCCGTCGGCATTCCAAAACTTGCGCCGCATATCACCGTGACAAATCATTTCCGTCTCGTTGGTACGCTGGCGGTTTCCAAACGTAGCTGGGACAAGCTGACAGACGAAGAAAAAGGCTGGCTGAAAAGCGTTGCGCCCATGGGTGCCGGTCTGACCGGAGCTATCCTTGGCGCCGAGAAAGCGCTTTTGGCCAAGGTTGCCGAAGGCGGAGCCGATGTGCACTACCTCACGGATGAGGAATCCGCTGCATGGCGCGCCTCTGCCGCGGATTCTCTGGCCGCTGCGATCGAAAAAGTCGGTGGCCAGTCGGCTGAAATTGTTCAGAAATTGCAGGCAGCCAAAGCTGCATGTGATTCCTGATCGAAACCCCGGGGCAGGAGTTGTCAAATGCGTCTTTATGTTCAACTTCTGCTCTGGTTGGAATCTGCGGTCGCTGTTGTTGCCTATCTAACAACAGCGGCCCTGCTTCTCACCCAGATCCTCGCGCGGGAGGTTTTTACCACCAGCGTCGATGGGGCCTCCAAGGTGGCCGTTCTGGCCGCGATCATCGCCGGTTCGCTTGGCATGGTGATTGCAACGGGTGAAAACGCCCATCTGCGTCCGACCTTCGCTGACGGTCTTTTGCGCGGCAAGATGGCCCCAAGAGTGGGTGATGTTCTTTCAGCGATGCTTCATATTTTCCTTGGCTATTTCGCGATCATTTTCGTGCTGGAATCGCGCAGCTTTAACGACATGGCGGAGTTGATCCGCATACCGCTCTGGCCGTTTCAGCTTGTATTTCCCTACATGTTTTTTTCGTCCGCTTTCAAACATCTGATCTTCGCCTGGCAGCCCGAGTGGAAGCCGCGCCCCATCCTGAGGGACTGAAATCATGACCGCACTGGGACTTTTGGGCATCGTTGCCCTGATGCTGATATGGCGTCAAAGCGTGATCCTAATGCTGCTGATCGCAGCGGCGTACGTTCACTTTTTCTGGGGCGACGGCGAGGTTGTCTACCTGATCGAGGACATGTGGGCGGCCCTGGACAGCGAAGTATTGCTGGCGATCCCGATGTTCATGCTGACCGGCGCGACGATGGCCACCGGATCAAGTGCGCAACGATTGATCGAGGTTGTACGCGCCTTTACCGAATGGTTGCCCGGCGGCATGGCGATTGCGGCTGTGGTTTCCTGTGCGATCTTTTCGTCGATCTCGGGCTCTTCTGCGGTGACGCTCCTGGCTGTCGGCACCGTGCTTTATCCAGCACTGAAGGAGGCGGGGTATAACAAGAAATTCGCGCTTGGCTCGCTGGCTTCGGCCGGGACGCTTGGCATCATTATCCCACCATCCATTCCACTGATCATCTACGGCATCATCACCGAAACCAGCATCGCGGACCTGTTTCTGGCGGGCATCATTCCGGGCCTCATTCTGGTGTTCATCCTGTCGTTCTACGGCTTTTGGAAAAACCGCCACATCCCCAGCCCCTCCTTTTCGGTTCGCCGCGCCATCGACGCGCTGAGCGAGGGGATATGGGCGCTGTTGTTGCCGGTGATCCTTCTGGGTGGCATCTATTCCGGTTATTTCGCCCCGACCGAGGCCGCCGCCGTGGCCCTAGCCTATGCGCTTTTTGTCGAGCTGTTCATTCACCGCGAACTGGGGTTTCTGGGCTTCTTTGGCATCTTTAAATATACCGCACAACTTTTGGGGTCGATCTTTCCCATTCTCGCGGTTGCCTTGTCGCTGAAATCCCTTCTGGCGGTGCAGGGTGTGCCGCAGGATTTCGCGGCCTTCCTGCAAGACACATTCACCAGCAAATGGACTTACTTGCTGGCCGTTAACATCGCCCTGTTGGTGGTCGGCTGCTTTGTCGACGCGATCCCGGCGATCCTGATCCTGGGGCCACTCTTTTACGCTGGCGCCGCCTCGTTCGGCATCCATCCGGTTCACTTCGGCATCATCATGGTCGTCAACCTGGAGCTAGGATTTTTGACGCCGCCCATTGGGCTAAACCTCATTGTGGCTATGACGGCGTTCAAGGAAAAATTCTCGACCGTTGCAGTATCGGTACTGCCGTTCCTGGGTCTGATGTTGATTTTCTTGCTGATCATCACCTTTGTACCGTGGTTTTCGATGGTGCTCATCTGACGCGCGGCAATCGCAAACAAACAAAGCCTGACCCGAATGCGCGAACAAAGGCTAACTTCTGGGAGATTTCGTCATGGCCTACCACAAACCCATTGCGTTTCGAGGTTTGAACAAAGCGTTTCAGCTGGGTCAGTTGCTGGGCGGCGTGCCCAAACGGCTGGACCCCAAAAAGCTGGAACGCAAGGCGATGAAACGCACCCGGCTTTCGGATTATGGCGATCCTTACTACCAGGAAGGCCTTGGGGTGCTTTGCGAAAGCCTCAACACGGACAGCCGGTTGAACGCCTATGGCTATTTTCTGGCGGAAAGCACGATCCTCAGCTTTCTTGAAACACGTTTGTTGCTGCAACAACGCCGGGCGCGCAACCACGAGGTTTTGCAGACCGAACTGATCGACCCGATCATCGTCAGCGGATTGGCGCGAACAGGGACGACGGCGCTGCAACGGATGCTCTCCGCTGCACCCGGCCATCACGGGTTGGAGTGGTGGGAGCTGAACCTCCCGATGAACCGAAATATCTCGGATTCCCGCGAAGATCGGATCAAAACCGCCGAGGCGGTGATCCGCCCACGCGAATTGTTCACGCCCCATCTGGACGCAATGCATTACATTCGCCCCCATACGCTGGAGGAATGTTTCTGGCTGATGGGCGGGACTTTCAGCGCCCGCACGGTCACGGAATATATGGTCTGCTACAAATACCTCGACTGGTATTATGAAAGCGCGAATGCGGACAAGAAGTATCAGGACTACGCCGATCTGTTGCGCATCCTGCAAGCGACCCACCCCAGCAAACGGCTGGTGGTGAAATCCATCGAGCATCTGGAGAACCCGCATCTGATCCTCAAGCATATTCCAAACGCAAAGCTGGTACAGACGCACCGCAAGCCAACGGAATGTGTGCCAAGTTATGCCTCGCTTAATACCTTTGTCTGCGACCTCACTTGCGACGATCTGGATCTGCATCGCCACGGCCGCAAGATATTGGAACTCAGCGAAAAGAGCATGAACGCCCATATGAAAAACCGCGCCGGTCTGGACGACAAGATCTACGACCATCTTTATACCGACATGCTGAATGACCCGATCTCCTGCGTGCGCCGGGTTCACGAAAAGTTCGGCTTTGAGTGGAGCGATCAGATCGCCTATGAGGTCGGCCTGCACACGCGCGAGCATCAACAGCACAAATACGGCAAGCACAGCTACCACATGAGCGACTTTGGCCTGAGCGAGGACGAAATCAACGCGCGGTTCAAAACCTATATCGACACCTATCTAAGCTGAGCCCGGCCATTGGATTTTTGGCGGATCGGCCACGGCTGATCTGTGGCTTGCTTTCTTAAGGGCGGATCACCAGTTTACCTTTGACCGCCCCGCGCCCGGTGTCTCGCAGGGCTTTGGGCACCTCGGATAAAGGCAAAACCGCCTCCAGATGTGGGGTCAGTTTTTTGGTCACGACAAGTTCCGCAACCTCTTTGGTCAACGCCGCGCCCGAAGGCACGATCAGCATACCAATGCGTTTGTTCTGCCGCTGAAAGAACCGGCCCGCGAACACCAGCGACAGCAACGTGCCAACCTCGCCACCAACGGCCTGATAGACCCCAGCGGGTGCGAGTGCGCGGGAAATTTGCCGTGGCCCACGGGTTGCGACCATATCAAGGATCCGGTCCCAGGTTTGCCCGGTCCGACAGAAATCCGTGACGCGGTAGTCAAGAACTTCATCCGCTCCGAGTTTTAGCAGCCATTCGATCTTGCCCGCATTATCGACGGCAGTGACATCAGCACCCACAGCTTTTGCCAGTTGCATCGCCATCGTGCCGGACCCGCCACCCGCACCGTTGATCAGGAACCGATCACCACGCTTCAACCCCTTGGTCCCGGCCACAGCAATACCACCGGCCTGTGGCAGGCAGGCGGCAAACTCGTCGCTGAGAGCATCGGGAACCCTGACCATCTCGCTGGCTTTGACGCAGGCGTATTCGGCAAAGCCGCCGCGCTCCATCACAAGATCACCCATCACCCTTTCACCAAGGACAAAATTGCTGACATCGGGGCCAATCTTGTCGATGATCCCGACGATATCCGAACCAAGGACGGGGTTTTTCGGCCGCCACAACCCACCGACCATCCGGGCATAAAAAGGTGCGCCGACAAGATATTCCCAGTCTGAAAGATTGACCCCACAGGCCAAGACCCGGACGCGCAATTGCCCGGATTTAGGTTCGGGAACCTCAATCTCGCCCAGACGCAATGCCTCCGGACCTGCATATTTTGTCTGCAAAACGGCTTTCATCAGGGCAAATCTATCGGGATCCGTCAGCATTGTCGCCGAGGCAAGACACCGCGTCTATGCCGGGCAATTGACCCTTTACCGTGCTTAGATCAATTGGCGCAAAATACCCGCAAGCGCCAGGGCAATCAGCAAGGCAAGGCTGATCGGGCGATAAAACCGCTCGTTCGCGGGTGTAAACCAGCGTCGTCCAAGCCACAGCCCCAGCACAAAAGGCAACAGGACCGCCGCGAAACGCATCATGGCCTCGGTTGTCAGAACGCCCATGACGCTTTGCCAGAACAAGCCGATCGCACCGCTGATCATAACGCCCAAGATCATCGTCGCCCGCATCGTCTGCGCGGGCATCTTCAGGGCGACAACAAAAAGCGCCTGAACCAGCCCGCCGATATTGGCAAGCCCCTGAATCAACCCCGCCGAAGTGCCGACCAATGCGCTGGAAACCAGCCCCCGCCCCAAAGGAAGTGGCACGCGGGCAATCTGCAATGCCGCCAGAACCGCCACAAGCGACAGTACAATCAGGCCGGAAAACTCAGGGTTCATCGACTTGGTGAGATAAAGCCCGACCGGCAAAGCTGCAAAAGCAAAACCGACCAGCGGGATCGTCAGCTTGTAATCCGCCTGGGTGATCCCGCCACGAACCAGAAAAGCAGAAGCGACGAGTTCGAGCAGCAGGCATATCGGCAGCAGATCAAGTGGCGAAAGCACAATCGTAGCGATTGCCATGACAGAGGCAGAGGCCGCGAAGCCCGTAAAGCCCCGCACAACACCTGCGACAAAGGCCGCGATGAATAAAATGCCATGCGCACCGCCCGAAAGATTGATGAGTTCTAGCAGTTGCTTTTCTTTCTATGGCGCTACGCTTGCCCGCCCCCCCTTTCACTTGTTACTTCGTGCGATGAAAGGTCCGTTTCGGTAGTTGGGTTTGGCATAGGCGAAGGTTGTTCCGTCGGGGTTTTGCAGGTGGCCGCCTGCGGCCCGCAGGATGGCGTCGCCCGCGGCGGTGTCCCATTCCATCGTCGGGCCAAAGCGGGGGTAGACGTCGGCCTCGCCGGTGGCGACCAGGCAGAACTTCAGCGATGAGCCGATGGAGACCGTCTGTTCAACCCCAT